>OICZ01000725.1_pt1 | contig 12283 bp, 9 predicted proteins | sample 1581461 | NCBI WGS metagenome assembly OICZ01 (sample SAMEA3882548, study PRJEB24775) | human gut metagenome | biome: human-associated habitat; feature: intestine environment; material: feces | place: Netherlands | collected 2009/2010 | reverse complement strand
GCATATATACGGGCGCGCCGTAAGTATTCTGTCCATTTCCAAAATTTTGCGGTGCTCCGTAAGGCGGTGCGCTCTGCCCATTCACGAAATTCTGCGGTGCTCCGTAAGGCGGTGCGCTCTGTCCGTTCCCGAAATTCTGCGGTGCTCCGTAAGGCGGTGTGCTCTGCCCACTCCCGAAATTCTGCGGTGCACTCTGCTGAGGAGCCGAAGCAGGCTCAGCCTTGGCTCCGCAATTAGGGCAATACTGCCCGTTAAAATCCGTTCCACAATTTTTACATATCATAAAAATGCCCCCTGTTATTTTATTTGGCATTTCCATTTTATAATATTTTTCACAAAATATCAACTGTTTTTGTAATGTTTTTAGACATTATTGCCGTCCATGTCCGTTTAATTCTTTTTCAATGCAAATTTCGGCTTAGTCTCGTTTAGAACAATGCCGACAAATATAATCACGAAACCGACGGCTGTTTGCAGCGTCGGCCTCTCATGATAAAAAATCATTGAAAAAAGTATTCCGAATACCGACTCCAAGCAAAGTATAAGCGAAGAGCTTGACGCGGTTGTATGCTTTATACCCATATTCATAAATACAAAGCAAAGCGCGGTTACAAATACGGTAACATATACAAGCGATAACACCGAGCCCGTAGATATATGCTTTGGGAAGCTTTCGCTCAAGATAAAGAAAATAAAACAGATAAAAAATGCGGTAAAGAACTGTATAATCGTATGAAGAATAACGTCGAGATCACTGCACCATTTTTCAACCGCCACAATCTGAAGCGCATAAAATATACCGCATATCAGCGTAAATCCCTCACCGAGAAATGAAAATGACATTTTCCCGTCAAGGCAGACAAGGCCTATGCCCGTTATACAAATCGCCGCGGCAATAAAATTATATATGTCGGGCCGTTTTTTGCTGACGGCCCAGCTTAAAAACGGCACTATAACGCAATAAACCGTGGTCAAAAACGCATTGGTTCCGGGCGTTGTGTGCTTAAGACCTATTGTTTGGAATATGTACGCAAAGCCCAAAAACGCTCCGGTAATCGCACCTGTCCAAAGGTATTTCAAATTAAACAATTTCCATTTTTTAAAAAATACAATGCTCAAAAGTATTGCCGAGAAAAGGAATCTTACACACAACAAAAAATACACCGGCAATTCATCCAGAGTGTTTTTTAATATGAAGAAAGAGCTGCCCCATATAACGGCGCTCGAAAAAAGCATAAGCTTCGCGGCAACAGTGCGTTTTGTTTCAGTTTTCATCTAAAAGCTCCGTAAACGTATTTATGTAAAAATCGGCTCGATTTTTAATTTCCGCCATTTGTTTTTCGGCTGAAGCGTCGTATACTCCGACCGTTTTAAATCCGCCGCAGGAAGCGGATTTTATACCTGTCAGGCTGTCCTCAAACACTACCGTATTTTTCGGTACAGCACCTATTTTTTCGCACTCCCTCAAATATATGTCGGGGAATTCCTTGCCTCGCGACACTTCGTCTATTGATGTGGTAGCCTTAAAAAGCCGTAGAATGCCGAGCCTTTCAAGACACGGCATATAAAGCTCCTTTGAGAGAGCCGTTGCCACGCCGAGAGTTTTACCCATACCGCTCAAGTAGTGCAAAAAATCAGCCGCACCGTTTTTTAGCGGTACGGTAGATTCATATTGATTCTTAGACAAACGAGTCCACATATCTGCAATCTCTTCTTTTTTCACAACGCCTTCAAGCCGAAATCTCTCAACCGTGTATGCGGCTCCGTCGCAAAGGCTCATATGATTCACGTTAAAGAGATAATCCGAGGGTGCTTTGATGTTAAAGTCGCCGAGAACCTTAACGTAAATATCATCCCAAAGTCCCATGGAATCAAGAAGCGTTCCGTCAAGGTCAAAGATATAACCTTCAAAAGAAAATATATCCATCAGTATTTAATCTCCGGTGCCAATTTTCTGCGATAAGTCTTTCTTCGGCGCACCTCAGAGCGGTCTATTGACGTATAGCTGTCGCTGATGCTCCCGTAAGAATCAATCGCATATATTTTTATATTATACACTCCCGGAGCCTTAGAGTAAACAGGAAGTTTGACTTTATCAGCCATGGAGGAGATACCCTTATAAAAATCCGAGAAATAATCGTACCGCGTTCCGTCGCTGTAAAAGACCGCATAGCTGTGAACAAAATCATCGCTTTCGCCCCTGTCAAAGCATAGATATGTATTCCCGTTTTCATCATATTCCGTATGGCCGTAGGAGTTCGGCATAACGGGTAAGCTGTTATGCTTTCTTTTGAAAATAAAATCGTCTTTTGTGACAGCGTACGGTATTTTGACGCTCATATTCGGTTTTTCCTCCTTGCCGAGGCGGAAATTCATACGCCTTACGGTTATGCTCTCTTCTTCGAAATCAAGCAAATAGCCCATTGGGAACATATATGCGTCCGGCGGCACGGAGCCGTTAACCTTTCCCTTTTCGAGTTCAACATATGACGTAGACTGAGTTCCGAAGGCGGTAAACGCGCCCTGCCAGATACTTCTCTCATCAAGAAGCGAATAGTGGAGATGGCCTGCGAAATTTATCAAATTAGGATATTGAGAAAACAAGTCAAAAAGGCCCTTGTCTCCCCAATCGTCGCTGCCGTACACCGTATTTTCTGCACAATTATGCGTCGTGACAAAAATCAGCCTGTCGCCGCATTCTTTTTTTGCAAGTTCAATTTCGATTTTGAGGTACGGCAAAATTTTTCTGTAGCCGTCGGACATTTTTTCGCAATCGGGCGATACGCCGATAAAGTGAAAGCCGTTTACCGTATAGTGAGTAAACGGCGATGAGCCGATTTTTTTGGTAAAAAGCCGCCTGCAATTTTCCGGCGTCCTTAAGCCGTAATAATCGTGATTGCCCATTATGCTTTGAATAATCGGAATTTTTTCGCCGAAAACACTCTTAAACGCGGCTTTATATGTATCGTATGCAAAGCCGCTCGCCATATTGCCTATATCGCCTGCAAATATAATCATATTACAGCCCTGTTTTTTGAGTACGGAAAGCGATAAGACAAGATTGTTTCGGAACGTCGTCTCGTTTTTTCTGCGAACAGGGCTGAGCTGGGAATCGGAAATTATGCCGATCCTCAGCCTTTCGTTAATATTAAAGGTTTTTCGTTCAAATTTAAACTCCATTTTTGATTGCCTTTCTTTTTACGGCAAGCTCAGATAATATTTTCCCTTTCTTAACGCCGCTGAAATCATAAAAACAAATCGGTATAAGCGAGAGCAAAAAGCCGATCCCGGGAATTACGGTAACAAGAGAGAAAAGACCTGTAACGGTGGAGGCACTCTGTACAGCCGGCACACCCGCCGCTGACGGCTCGATAAAATGAAACAAAGTAAGTGCCGCAGAAAGTCCTATAAAGCCTACTGCATTGTTGAATTTAGTGACGAAGGAGTTGAGCGAAAAGCACACACCCTCCATTCTCTCTCCGGTCTTCCATTCGAGGTAATCAAGGCTGTCGCCTACCATCGGATACGGAAGAACGTTATATGAGCCGAGAGAGAGACCGCCGATTGTCATAAACGGCAATGCGAAATATATGTTTATCTTGCCGAGCAGGAATGCGGCGGTAAGGCTTACGCCTCCCGTAACGGCAGCTATTACGCAGGTCGTTTTATAGCCGAGCTTTTTATAGATAACAGGCGTAAGTAAAATGCCCGCAAACATACCGCTGCCGACCACAAGATACAGGAGTAGCAAAACCGTGCCGGAGTTAAGCCCCGGAATATTTATTACATAAGTCGCTATATACAATGCCGCCGGCATAATAAGGTAACGAGGCGACGCTGCCATCGACATAAGAAGTGCCATCATCATAGGCTTATTTTTGCATGCAGCCTTTATCATATCGCGCACGGCAATTTTTTCGGTATGAGTGGAAAAACGCTCTTTTGAGTTTTTGAACAGCGTTAAGTAAGCCGCCGATGTTATTATACCCACAAATATCGACATTGCAAAGTAAACATATTTTTCCGGAATAAAAGACTGGAATATCGTAAGCAATCCCACCGGGAGCAAGCTACCTACCGAGCCTACCGTAACGTAGAACGACAGAAGCGAGGCTCTCTCGTCGCTGCTCGGCGTAGCAACACTCATAAGCCCCATGGCAGGCACATCGGTAAGCGTATATGCCATACCGAAAATTATGTAAGAAACGGCGGCAAATATCATTTTAAACATTGTAGGCGCTCCGGTCAAGGGCATAAACAGTACTATGGTGGTGACAAGCATCAAAAACGAACCTATCAAAACATAAGGCCTCATTTTACCGTATTTCGTGCTTGTTCTGTCTACTATTACACCCATCATAGGGTCGTTTAAGGCATCCCAGACCCTTGCGACTATCATAAGCATCATAACGAAAGCCGACGGAATTATAAGTATGTCGGTAAAAAAATACATAAGGTACGATTGGGTTATGCCGGCTACCATATAGCTGCCGACTGCCGCAAATCCGTAGGAGGCTTTTTCCTTTTTAGAGATATATTTTTCCATATTTTCTCCTTTTTTTGCAATTCATCTTTATTTTTTATTTTATAAAAAATTATATTCGTCGAAAACACGTTGTAACAATCAAGACTTCGTTAAATCTTTGTAAACTTGTGTAAAAGCTTTGCTTTGTAACACATTGAATAAGCCGACATAAGATGTTATTGAAGCTATGGTCGGCGGGAACAGAGCATCGATTTTTCCCGTCGGCTGTAAAATCGGCGATTTAAAGGCAAAATCATATTTGGTCGCCGAAATAATTACAGGAGGGATTTTTATGGCAGAAACAAAATCATGCTGTAACGACAAGGTATCCGGCAAAATTCGCGAAGCCGTGTGCATAGACACTAACCGAGTTTACGACTCTTGTGCGGATAAGGATTGTCTTGCGGACTTGAGGGTGTATTTTCCGCCGCAGTATCAGCAAACAATAGACAGGGCGACTAATGTAAGATGCAGGGGCTGTGAGATACTTAACGTCTTTATCGATGTGGAGAGAGTGCCGTTTAACCGCGGCTTTTACTCGGTTGACATCACATTTTTCTTCAAGGTAACGCTTGACGCATATTCCGTTGCGGCGGCTCCGCCCGAAACGGTGTGCGGATTTACCACATTTTCAAAAAAATGCATACTCTACAGCAGCGAGGGCAAGGTAAGGGTATACTCCTCAGAATTCCGTGCGGACTCGGGCGACAGGCAAATCATTCCGCAAAACACAAATCCGAGAGCAAAAATACAGGTCGCCGACCCTATTTGCCTTGAAGCAAGGCTCTGCCGCCCGTGCGACTGCTGCGACTGTCTCGGTGACTCGTGCATTCCTGTCCCGTCCTGCGTGAAATGCGCGTTCGGCGACGAATTCCCGGACGATTTCGGCCACCGTCCCGTCGAAAAAGCCGTTGCGGTTACAATAGGTATTTTCACGATAGTTCAGCTTGAGCGCGACGTCCAGATGCTGATACCGGCATACGACTTCTGCATACCCGATAAGGAATGCAGCTGTGACACGGACGATCCGTGCGAGGCCTTCAGGAAAATACAGTTCCCCGTGGACGAATTTTTCCCGCCCAACGAGACTAAGCTTCAGACCGGCGCAAGCACCGCGACGTGCTGCGGATGTGAACGCAGCGAATAGGCAAAACAAAGAAGCCGATCCTATACGGTTCGGCTTCCTTGACTTTTTAGATTTGTAATGCTAAAATTCCATTGTTATAAATATGATGTATTTTTCGTGTAAAGAGGGAAAAGCTGTGAACGTATACGATTTTGACAACACCATATATGACGGCGAGAGCGGATTTGACATTTTTATGTTCTATCTTAAAAAGGATCCGAAAGAAATTGCCAAGCTCATACCGCGTTTCGGCGAGGCGTTCATACGCTACAAAAGAGGTTCAATAAAAACCGACGAGGTTATCGAACAATACGGCGATATGCTCACCGACTACTGCGTGAAAATCAAGGACATTCACAAGGACATCACAGAGTTTTGGGACGAGCACGAAAAGAAAATCAAAAACTTCTATGCCAAGATTCAAGCTCCCGACGACGTAATAGTTTCGGCCTGCCCCGAAATCATACTCGAGGAAATATGCAAAAGAATCGGCGTAAAAAACTACATCGGCAGCGTTGTGGATATGGAAAACGGAATCATAGAGCGTGTTTGCTACAAGGAAAACAAGATAGCGGCATTTAAAAGCATTTACGGCGACATGCCTATTGACAGTTTCTACACCGATTCCATGAGCGACAAGCCGATGATGGATCTCGCAAATAACGCTTATTTGGTTTCGGGCGACCACATTGAGCTTGTAAAGAATGACGGCGTATGGTTGAGCGAGCCGAAAACGGGCTTGTTCAAATAATAAGTTAAGCAAAAAGCAGTAAATCAGCTTTGATTTACTGCTTTTTATGTTTTTACATCGACACTATATAACGCTTGATTTTTTCGAGATAATCAATATCGACAAGGGCGTCCAGCCGCGTTCCGTTCTCCTTATAGCTTTCGGAATACACGACTCCCGTTTTTCGAATTTCTCCGAGTATATGTCCCTCGCTGAACGGGACTAACAATATCGCTCTCGCCTTGGTTTTCGGAAGCGAGTCCTCAATAACCTCAAGCAGCCTGTCAATCCCCTCGTTTTTAACTGCGCTTATCATAACGGTTTTGCCGATTACCGGCATATCGTATGCGTTTTGGAGCTTGTCGCACTTATTCATTACCGATATAACCGGTATATTATCCGCTCCGAGCTCCTTTAAGACGGACGATGTAACGCTCAGATGCTCGGCACACTCGTCGCTTGACGCATCACAGACATTTAGTATAAGGTCGGCGTTTTTTGCCTCTTCGAGAGTTGATTTGAAAGCATCGACAAGCTGATGCGGCAAACGCCTTACAAGCCCTACCGTATCAACGAGCATAACCTCTCGCTTTGACGGCAGCGTAAGCCTCCTTGCAGTCGGGTCGAGCGTAGCAAAAAGCTTGTCCTCCGACAGCACGCCCGCACTTGTAAGAGTGTTCATAAGAGTTGATTTTCCGGCATTGGTGTAACCGACTATGGCAACGGTGATTACACCGTCCTTTTTTCGCCTTGAGCGGATGAGGTCGCGTCGCTTTTCAACCCTCTTAAGCTCCTCGGACAACGAATGTATCCTGCGTCTTATATGGCGTTTATCGCTCTCGAGCTTGCTCTCGCCCGGACCTCTTGTGCCGATTCCGCCGCCGAGACGCGACATACTCTTGCCTCTGCCCGACAAAAACGGAAGCGAATATTTAAGCTGTGCCAGCTCCACCTGCAATTTACCCTCGCTCGACCTTGCCCTTGCGGCAAAAATATCGAGTATGAGCATGGTTCTGTCAACAACTCTTGTATCGGTTTTTGTCTCTATATTGTTAATTTGCGACGGTGTAAGCTCGCTGTCGGCTATTATAAGGTCTATATCGTTATTTCGACAAAAGGCGGCAACCTCCGCCATTCTGCCGCTGCCGATATATGTTGCCGGCGACGGAGCTTCAAGCTTTTGTATCACCGTTCCGATTATCTCGGCTCCCGCGGTTTCCGAGAGAAGAGCCAATTCCTCCATAGAAATTTCAGCGTTGTATTCGCCCGTGTCCACACCTATCAAAAGTGCTCTTTCGGGACTTTGACTGTTTTCATAAAACTCCATAATTCGCCTTTACCGTTTGTTCTGATTTAAAAATGACAGCGCCTTTATAAATCCGGCGTTGCACTTCGCATAATAATACTTATAAGAATCGCAGTAGTAATTTTTGCCTATAATACCGTTTTCCGAGGATCTGTCGCGGCGGCAGCCGTTGCGGCAAACACAATAGAACGGACACGCTTTGCATTCGTCGGGAACATTTTGCGAATCCTTTATAAATTTAACCGCGGTTTCACTGTTTCGCATTTCCTCAAACGTATTTTTGCCTATTTCGCCTATCTTATATCCGTCGAGCACATAAAAATCACACGGATAAACACTCTTGTCGGCCTCTATAACATACTGAATGTTACAGCAGCCGAACGCGCTGCACATTTCGGGAGGTCTGCCGAGCATCACGGACAGCTGATTGTCTATATGGCGTATGCTTATGTAATTTCCCTTCAAAAGGTCGGAAAGCCAAAGATTAAATATCTTTACGAGAAACTCGGCGTAGTCCTTGGGCGACAGGCTGTATGCGCTCTCACCGCGTTCCGATGAAAACGGCTCAAGGCACGGAATAAACTGCAAATATCTGAAGCCCTGCTTTTTCAAAAAATTATATATTTTCTCGGCGGAGCGTGCATTTTTGCCCGTAACGACCGAGAGCACATTATACGCCGCCCCTTGACGATCCAAAGCATCCGCCGCCTTTATTACCCTGTTAAATGTACCCTTTCCGCTCACATCGACGCGGTTGAGGTCGTTTATCTGTGCCGGGCCATCAAGCGACAAACCTACAAGGTAATTGTTCTTCTTAAAAAATTCCGCCCAGTCGTCATCAATCAAAAGGCCGTTGGTCTGTATGCTGTGGTGGAATATGAGCCCTTTTTTTGCATATTTCTTTTCGATTTCCGCAAAGCCTTTATAAAAATCAAGTCCCGCAAGCGTAGGCTCTCCGCCCTGAAACAAAAACGTACAGCTGCCGCTTGCGTATTCCGCGGCACTTTTAATTATCTCCTCGGCGTCCGACAGCGACATCATACCGCAAAAAGCAGTTTCGCGGCAATTTGCCTCATCCTTATAAAAACAGTATTTGCAATTCATATTGCACGCCGAAGAAGCCGGCTTTAAAAGAACACTTACATGTGGCATTTTCTACCTCCGCAGCTTTATGTAATATTTATTATATTAGCACACTCGTCTCGGAAACTCAAATTTTTCTCTCCGTGATGACAAAACAATCAGTATGTGATATTATGACATAAAAATAAAAAAGGAGCTGTAAAATGAGTAGGATTATAAATAAACTGATTCGTAAAATCAGCGGCAGTGAGCTTGCGCAAAAGCAAAATGCGAGCATAATAAAAAACGGCAAGCCGAATGAGAAAATAATCCCGTTTTTGCGACAGGCAGCGGCGGACGGCTGCGTATTGCTGAAAAACAACGGGGCTTTACCCATAAACGGCAAGGATAATGTCGCGCTGTTCGGCAGAGTGCAAAACGACAGCTTTTTTGTCGGCAACGGCTCGGGCGGAGACGTATGCGCGCCTTATAAAATCAGCTTTGCCGACGGCATAGAAAAAAACGGAAAAATACATATAAACGAAGATCTCAGAAAAATTTATAATGATTGGTGCGGCAAACGCAAAAACATACCCGATCCGGGGTTTTGGGGACATTGGCCGAGATTTTATCCGGAAATGCCGCTTAAAGACAACATTGTAAAAAGTGCATCCGAAAAGAGCAATAAGGCCGTGGTATTCATAGGCAGAAGCGCCGGAGAGGATCGCGAAAACGTTCTCGAAAAGGGCAGCTATTACCTCACGAGCAGAGAAAAGGAGATGCTAGACCTTGTCACGGCTCATTTTGACGACGTCATTTTGGTTCTCAATATAGGCAGTCTTATTGATTTTGAAGAGATAGATGCATATAAGGATAAAATAGGCTCGATACTTATAGCTTGGCAAGGCGGTATGGAGAGCGGAAACGCGCTTTCGGATATACTCTCCGGTGAAGTCACTCCGAGCGGAAAGCTCAGCGATACAATCGCAAAACGATATGAGGACTACCCGAGCAGCGGCAACTTCGGCGCAAAGGAATACAACAACTATGTTGAGGACATCTTTGTGGGTTACTGCTATTTTGAAACCTTCGCCCCCGAAAAGGTGCTGTATGAATTCGGATTCGGTCTGTCTTATACAAATTTTAAAATCGAAACGGAAAAATCGAACTATTCCGAAGGCAAAACAGAATTCAATGTTAAGGTGACGAATACCGGCTCGGTGCCAGGCAGAGAGACGGTTCAATTTTATGTTTCCGCTCCGAACGGCAAGCTCGGGAAAGCAAAAAAATCACTCGTTGCTTTTCACAAAACAGAGCTTTTGTCCCCAGGCGGCTGTGAAACCTTCGTAACGGTGATTTCAAATGACGGCTTTGCTTCTTACGACGACTCCGGCAAGGCCGGACACAAGAGCTGCTATGTACTCGAAAGCGGAATTTACGATTTTTATGTAGGCAACAGCGCACGAAACTGTGAAAAGGTGTATAGCTTTACACTTGAAAACACAGTTGTAACCGCCGAGCTATCCGAAGTTATGGCGGTCAGCGAAAACCGCACGTTTGAACGCTTTGCCGCTGTTTGCGACGGCGACAAAATCGCTCTGGCAAAGGAAAAAGTGCCTGTTCGCACCGTTAGTCTGAAAAATCGAATACTCTCTTCTCTGCCTGACGGAAAAGAAATCAGCGGTGACAAAGGCTATAAGAGAAAAGGGAATCCCCCCGATAATCACCACCGACGGTCCGTCCGGAATAAGACTTCTTTCCGCCTGTTCGCTGATGCCCTGCGGTACGGCGATAGCGTGCTCTTGGGACGAAAGTCTCACCGAGGAATTATTCACGGAAATGGGCAAAGAGATGATAAAAAAGGGCAGCGACGTGCTGTTGGCGCCGGGTATGAATATACACAGGAACGTGCTGTGCGGCAGAAACTTCGAATACTATTCCGAGGACCCGTACCTCACGGGTAAAACCGCTGCGGCAACGGTCAGGGGCATACAGAAAAACGGCGTTTCGGCGTGTCCGAAGCACTTTGCCGGCAACAATCAGGAATATAACCGCAATCACACCGACGACATAGTGTCCGAAAGGGCACTTCGCGAAATCTATCTCAAGGGCTTTGAAATATGCGTTAAGGAGTCGTCTCCGCACTGCATTATGACAAGCTACAACAAGATAAACGGCGTTTGGAGCCACTACAATTATGAGCTTTGTACCACCGTTTTGCGTGACGAATGGCACTTCGGCGGTATGGTTATGACAGACTGGTGGATGCGCTACGCTCCGTCACCCGAATTTCCGCAGCTGAGAGACAATGCATATCGCGTCAGAGCGCAGGTTGACGTGCTTATGCCCGGATTTAAAACCGCGGTCAGCAAGAGCGGCGGAAACGACGGCTCTCTGCTTGAAACATACGGTCAAAAGGACGGAATAGCCTTAGGAGAACTGCAGAGAACCGCAAACAACGTTCTCCGCTTTATCCTCTCAACCGACAAAAAGCTAAACTGAATAAAAGCCGTATAACATATAAAAAGACTGCCTTTATGCCGTGTGACGTACGTAATCACATTTGATAAATGCAGTCTTTTTTATTTATTCGCCGAGTCCTTTATGAGATATAATACCTTGCCTGCGCATTCCAAAGCTCGCTGTATTTGCCGCCTGCACCCAAAAGCTCGCGATGCGTTCCGTGCTCGACAAGCCGCGCGTTGTCAAACACGGCGATTTTATCGCAGAAGGCGCAGCTTGAAAGCCTGTGAGAAATATAAATCGCCGTTTTATTTTGAACAAAGGAATTGAAACGGCTGTATATCTCGTTTTCCGCAATGGGGTCGAGTGCCGCCGTGGGCTCGTCCAAAATAACGACGGGAGCGTCCTTATACAGTGCCCTCGCAAGAGCAAGCTTTTGCGCCTCACCACCCGATATTTCAACGCCTGTTTCGTCCAAATCCTTATAAAGATATGTGTTTTCCTTATCCGCCAAGCGTTCGGCTCTGTCCTTAATATTTGCATTTTCGAGGCAAGCATAAAATCTGTCGCTGTCGAAATCGGAGTTTGCGCAAATATTATCCTTAAGTGATACGGAAAATATTTTAAAATCCTGAAAAACCACGGAATAAAGACCTGTAATGCTCTCTCTTGTGTATTCCTTAATATCGGTGCCGTTAATCAGAATTTCGCCGTCCGTCACATCATAAAGGCGGCACATAAGCTTGATAAAGGTGGTTTTACCGCTGCCGTTTCTGCCGACAACGGCAAGATGCTCGCCGTTTTCTATTTTGAGATTGACATTTCGGAGAGCGTAATTTTCGGCGGACGGATATTTAAATGAAACATTTTTGAATTCAAGCTCGAAGCCTGCGGATAAATCCAGCTTCTTTTCGCCGTAGGTCATTTCGTCATTCGTATTTACAATCTCGAAATAATAATTGACGAGCGGCACCATTTCGGCGGTCTTGCCAAAGGTTACCGCCATTTTCATTATGCCCGCAATAATCTGCATAAACGCTCCGCAATAAAGCACAAGCGAACCTATTCCGA
>OICZ01000719.1_pt1 | contig 12361 bp, 9 predicted proteins | sample 1581461 | NCBI WGS metagenome assembly OICZ01 (sample SAMEA3882548, study PRJEB24775) | human gut metagenome | biome: human-associated habitat; feature: intestine environment; material: feces | place: Netherlands | collected 2009/2010 | reverse complement strand
GTGGACACGAGCCGCATGGATCGTGGCGAGCTGCGCCAGCAGTTTGGCATGGTGTTGCAGGATGCCTGGCTGTTCGACGGAACGATTGCCGAGAATATCGCCTATGGCTGCCCCGAGGCGACGCGCGAGGAGATCGTGGCGGCCGCACGCGCCGCGCAGGTTGACTTCTTTGTGCGCACCATGCCGCAGGGCTATGACACGCGGGTGGCCAACGATGCCGAGAGCATTAGCCAGGGTCAGCGCCAGCTGCTGACCATTGCGCGCGTGTTGCTCAACAACCCGGCGATTCTCATTCTGGACGAGGCGACGTCGAGCGTGGACACACGTACCGAGCTCGCCATCGGCCGTGCCATGGACGCTCTCATGCATGGGCGCACGAGCTTTGTGATCGCGCATCGCCTGTCGACGATTGTGGATGCCGACCTGATTCTGGTCATGGACCACGGCAACATTATCGAGCAGGGTACGCACAAGGAGCTACTGGCTGCCGAGGGTGCCTACGCCGACCTCTACCTAAGCCAGTTCGCATAAGGTGACAAGGGGGCAGCCTCTTTGTCACATCACAAATAAGGCGCGCTGGGGGTGAATCCTCTGGCGCGCCTTTGCGTTGGCGTCAATGTTGTCGGTGGCCGTCCGGCTCTAGCGCTCGTCCACGAGCTTGGCGACGAGGGCCTTGAGCTCGGCCACCTCTCGCTCGAGTTCCTTGACGCGGCGGGCATTCTCGGTGATGCCCTGGCGGTTGAGCGCGGACTGCTCGGCGGCATCGTCGGGCATATACTCGCGGTGCTGCTTGGCATCGAAGCTCTCCTCGAACACGCGGCAGCCGTTGCGCTTGATGATGCGTCCCGGCACGCCCACGACGGTGCAGTTGTCGGGCACGTCCTTGACGACAACCGAGTTGCCGCCGATTTTGACGTTGTTGCCGATGCGAATGTTGCCGAGCACCTTGGCGCCCGTGCCCACGGTGACGTTGTTGCCCAGGGTGGGGTGGCGCTTGCCGGTCTCGTTGCCGGTGCCGCCGAGCGTAACGCCCTGGTAGAGCACGCAGTTGTCGCCCACGACGGTGGTTTCGCCGATGACGACGCCCATGGCGTGGTCGATAAAGAAGTGCTTGCCAATCTGCGCGGCAGGGTGAATCTCGACGCCGGTGATGTGGCGGGTGATTTGCGAGAGCACGCGGGCGAGCGAGCGATGACCGTGCTCCCAGAGCCAGTGTTCGGGCACGTGGTTCCACTTGGCGTGCAGGCCAGGATAGGAAAGAAAGATGACCAGACCGTTTTGCGCGGCGGGGTCCTGCGCCTGGACGGTCTTGATGTCCTCGCGAATGGTATTGATAAAGCTCACCGGCCGCCCTCCCTTAGCGCCATGGCAATGCGATTCAATAAAGTATAGCGATTCGCTAGGGATTAGGAAGAACAATCTTGGCGGCATTGCGCAACAGGTGTCAGTTATGCAAACTTGCTGGTAATGGAGTCATCCTTTTGTGGGGTTGCGCACGAGGGGGCGCTGCAACCGTATACTGGTCAACTTGGACGTATCCGCGCCCACAACTGAGAGGTTTTACTTCATGGGTTTCATCAATTTTATTGCCGAGCTGCTTAAGGACCCGCGCACCGCGATCGCCAGCTGGATCGCCGCCGGCCCGCTTATGGCCTACGGCTGCGTGTTCCTGATTATCTTTATCGAGACGGGCGTGGTGTTCTTCCCGTTCCTTCCCGGCGATTCGCTGCTGTTTGCCTCGGGCTTCTTTGCCCACAACGGCGGCTTTAACATCGTGGCGCTTCTGGCCACCGCATGGGCCGCAGCCATCCTGGGCGATCAGTGCAACTTTATGATCGGCCACTTCTTTGGCCGCAAGATCATCGCCTCGGGCAAGGTAAAGGCCATGACGCCCGAGCGCATCAAAAAGTCCGAGGATTTCTTGGACAAGTGGGGTCATCTGGCCATCTTCCTGGGCCGCTTCTTCCCGTTTATCCGCACCTTTGTGCCCTTTATTGCCGGCATGGGCGGCATGCACTGGCGCAACTTTGTCGTCTTTAACGTGCTGGGCGGCATTACCTGGTCGACGGTCTTTACGCTGCTGGGCTACTTCTTTGGCGGCATTCCCTTTGTGCAGGAGCACTTTGAGCTGCTGATTATCGGCATCGTCGCCGTGTCGATCATCCCGACCGTGGTCGGTCTGGTTAAGGCCAAGCTGGGTAAATAGAACGCCTAGCTCGAGCTGGCGCGCAAACTGTGTCGTTGAAGCCCGTCACCGTTTACGGTGGCGGGCCTCTTTAGTTTCGGTCAAATGAAAATACTTTAGTTAGTTAAAGAAAAGCGTTTTATCAGACGCGTGCGGGGAGTACAATCTCGTGCATGCGAATCGACATGCCATCGGCTTCGATGCCGTTCGCGTGTCCCGTCCGGCTCTACGCTCCGGGTGTGCGACGTTGCGACGCGGTCGGCCTCGGTCCTTGCGTGCGGGTTCGCGAGTTTGCAACTGTGTATGTAAGGAGCGACATATGACTGTCGAGAAGAAGGATATCGATTGGGGTAGCCTCGGCTTTGGCTACATGAAGACCGATTACAGCTACGAGGCCCATTGGAAGGATGGCGAGTGGGACGAGGGCGGCCTGACCACCGACCACACCCTGCATGTCTCCGAGTGCGGCGGCATCTTCCATTACTGCCAGGAGGTCTTTGAGGGCCTGAAGGCCTACACCGCCGAGGACGGCAGCATCGTCTGCTTCCGTCCCGACATGAACGCCGAGCGCATGTATAACTCTGCCCAGCGCCTCGAGATGCCGCCGTTCCCCAAGGACAAGTTCGTCGAGGCCGTCAAGCAGGTCGTTTCTGCCAACGCCGCCTGGGTTCCGCCCTTCGGCTCCGGTGCGACCCTGTACGTGCGTCCGTTTATGATCGGCTCCGGTGACGTGATTGGCGTGGCTCCCGCTCCTGAGTACACGTTCCGCATCCTCGTGACCCCGGTCGGTCCGTACTTTAAGGGTGGCCTCAAGCCCGTCAAGCTGCGCGTTTCCGAGTACGACCGCGCGGCCCCGCACGGCACCGGCAACATCAAGGCCGGCCTGAACTACGCCATGTCCCTTAAGCCCACGATGGAGGCCCATCGCGAGGGCTATGCCGAGAACCTGTATCTCGACTCCGAGTCCCGCACCTATGTCGAGGAGACCGGTGGCGCCAACGTCCTGTTCGTGAAGGAGGACGGCACCCTCGTCGTTCCTCAGTCGCACACCGACTCCATCCTGCCCTCCATCACCCGTCGCTCGCTCGTTCAGGTTGCTCAGGACCTGGGCATGACCGTCGATCAGCGTCCCGTCGAGTGGGCCGAGGTCAAGGCCGGCACCTTTGTGGAGTGCGGCCTGTGCGGTACCGCTGCCGTCATCTCCCCGGTCGGCGAGATTGACAACAAGGTTTATGGTGCCGATGAGACCGTGACCTTCCCGGCTGGCTGCACCGAGATCGGCCCCGTGATGAAGAAGCTTCGCGAGACCCTGACTGGTATCCAGTCTGGTGCTGTCGAGGACAAGCACAACTGGGTTTACACCGTCGCGTAAGCTGCCTTGTATGTCCGGCCCGAGGGCAACCTACCTTTCCGGCGCGTCCTCGGACATGAAAGAACCCCCGCTGCGCACTACGTGCTGCCGTTACGGGCAATAATTAATCTGAATAAAGATGGTGCGCGGCCTTTTGGCCGCGCCTTTTATTTTGCCGCGCATTTTATTCGGAGAAAAGAAAGGGCCCGAGGAGAATGCCCCGGACCCCAATGGGCCAATATGCTGGCGGAAAGCTCGATTGTGTTCCTAGAACTTGACGGTCGGTGCCTGGCGGGCGGCCTCGGCGGCCTCGAAGCCCTGGCGCTCCTTAAACTGGAAGATGCCGGCAAAGATAACGGCCGGGAACGTCTGGATGGCGTTGTTGTAGCTGAGCACGCAATCGTTGTAGCTCTGGCGCGCGTAGCTCACCTTGTTCTCGGTGTCTTCGAGCGTAGCCTGGAGCTGCGTAAAGTTGGTGTTCGCCTTAAGGTCGGGGTAGGCCTCGGCCACGGCAAAGAGTTGGCGCAGCGCACCGGTCAGCACGTTGTCGGCTTCCATCTTGGCCTCGGGGGTGGTGGCGCTCACGGCGGCGTTGCGCGCGTTGACTACGGCGGCGAGCGTGTCCTGCTCGTGCTTGGCGTAGCCCTTGACGGTCTCGACCAGGTTGGGGATCAGGTCGTTGCGGCGCTGCAGCTGCGTGTCGATGTTCTGCCAAGCATTATCGATGCGATTGCGCTTGGTGACCATGTTGTTGTAGATGCCGGCGATGGCGCTGACGATCACAACGACAACAACGATACCGATGATGACGGGAAGCATGATGTCTCCGTTTCGAATGGCAGCGGCGTTTTGCGCTGGCTGCCGTTGGTGTAACGCTACTAGTATACCCGCAACCTTTGGCGATACCGAACTTTCCGGTAAGCGTTATGTTTCCGCCAAGGAGGGGGCGCCAATATGGAACGGGTGGTACAGGTGTAAGATATGCGACAAATTAAGGAATGCTGTCTACACCTTGAGGATGGCGATATGGATGGACCTTCGCATCAAGAAAACCTATCGTGCCCTGTTCGATGCTTTTACCGAGCTCTTGGAAGAGCATCGGTTTGAGGATTTGACGGTTGCCATGCTTTGCGACCGGGCCCTGATTCGCCGCACGACGTTCTATAAGCATTTTCGCGATAAAAACGATTACTTTGCCTTCTATATCGATGAGCTTATGACGGGCTTGCCGCAAAACCGGACCGATGCGGCGGACGCGGAGTCGCTTGGGGACGTGCAGGCGCTTCGCCATGAGGTCTTTGACGATGCCATGAATATGATTCTGGCGCATGAGCAGCTCATGGATAATATTTTGGCGAGCAGCATGTCGGGCATGCTGACCGGCATGATTTGCGACCGCATCGCGCGTTCCGTTCGCGAGCGTGTGATGAGCTCGCTTGCCGAAGACGCCCTGGCGCCCGTTTCGCTCGAGACGACATCGGAGTTTATCGCCGGTGGCATTATTCGGCTGTTCACAAATTGGTGGGAATCGGGTCACGATCTTGAGCGTCGACCCGAGATGGCCGACGTGGTCGATGCGCTGTTTGAGCGGACCATGACGCCGGTGCATCACTAGAAGTGGCGGAGAGAGGGGGATTCGAACCCCCGGAACGCTCTCGCGCTCAACGGTTTTCAAGACCGCCGCATTCAACCGCTCTGCCATCTCTCCGTGAATCGTAATGATAGCATCGTTTTGAATTTGCAACAGGGAAGGCGAACGATGACGATCACCGAAATCGACGAGAAGTTCATGCGCGAGGCGCTGGCCGAGGCGCGCGCTGCCGCGGCAGTGGGCGAAGTGCCCATTGGCGCCGTGGTGGTGCGCGCGGGTGAGATTGTCGCGCGGGCGCATAATCGTCGCGAGCTCGATCAGGACCCTTCGGCGCATGCAGAGTTCGCGGCCCTGTGCGCCGCCGCTCAGGCGCTTGGACGCTGGCGCCTTTCCGATTGCACGGTCTACGTAACGCTCGAACCCTGCTGCATGTGTGCGGGGCTTATGGTTAACGCGCGCGTGGGACGCTGCGTGTATGGCGCGGCCGATGCCAGGGCGGGTGCGCTGGGCTCGCTGTACGACCTCAATGCCGATTCGCGCCTGAACCATCGGTTTAATGTGACCGCCGGCGTGCTGGCGGATGAGTGTCGTGAGGTGTTGAGCGGCTATTTTAGTGGGCTGCGTGGCGCCGATGGTGCTGGCTGCGGTTGTGGGGCCGATCTTGAGGCGCATGCCGCTCATGCCGAGGCGCTCACGTGTGCCGAAGATATTGCCGTTGAGGCGGTTGACTTTGGCCCCGCGTGCCGCCGGCCCCGCCGTGTGCTGCTGGCGATCGACTCCTTTAAGGGTAGCGTTTCGAGCGCGCAGGCGGAGGCGGCGGTTGCCGAAGGCGTGCGCCGTGTGTGGCCCGACGCCGAGATGGCCGCGTTGCCGCTGGCAGATGGTGGCGAGGGAACGCTCGACGCCATCGCCGCACGCGGTGGCGAGCTTTCAACCTGCGAGGTTGCAGGCCCCTTAGGCGATCGCGTGTCTGCCCGGATGCTGGTGGACGACGAGCGCGACTCGGCCGTAATCGAGATGGCCGAGGCGGCGGGTATTGGGTATTCGCCTTGCACGGAGTCGGCGGCGTTGGCGGCCACAACCTATGGCGTGGGCGAACTGATGCTTCGTGCGGTTCGCGCGGGTGCAAAGACGATCTATATTGGCTTGGGCGGCAGTGCCACCAACGACGGCGGCGCCGGCATGCTGCAGGCGCTGGGCGCTCACCTTGTCGATGAGTGTGGCCGCAATATCGCTCCCGGTCTCGCAGGACTTGAACACGTGGCGAGTATCGATTTGGCACCGGCGCTTCGGGCACTGAGCGGCGCGCGCGTTGTCGTGCTTTCCGATGTCGAGAATCCGCTCGTGGGGCGTCGAGGCGCACTGGCGGTGTTTGGCGGGCAGAAGGGCCTACCGACGGATGATGCCGCGGCGCTGAGCAGGTGTGACAGCTGGATGGTCGGCTACGGCCGCCTGCTCGATGCGGCGATTACCGGGGTGCGGGCTCAGGGGTTGCTGCGTGTGCCCGAGGGTGCACGGACATTTGGCTCGGTGCTCGGCGTGCCCGGCGCGGGTGCTGCCGGTGGCTTGGGCGCGGCGTTACTGGCGCTCGGTGCGGAGCTACGCTCGGGCGTGGAGACGGTGCTCGATCTGATTGGGTTTGACGGGCGCGTGCGCGATGCCGACCTGGTCATAACGGGCGAGGGCAATATGGACGAGCAGTCCGCCGCCGGTAAGGCACCGGTGGGTGTGGCTCGCCGCGCCAAGCGATATGGCAAGCCGGTGGTCGCCGTCGTGGGCGGTCGTGCCGACAACCTGGATGCGGTGTATGGTCAGGGTGTCGACTTAGTTTTGCCGGTTTGTCGCAGACCCATGCCCCTTGACCAAGCGCTCGACCCCCAGGAAGCCATAGCCAACCTCATCTGCGCCGGTGAAGCCGCCGCCCAAGCCTTCGACCTTGGCCGACTCTAAATAATTATCGTTCGGTCTAGCTTGGATAGCCAAAAAGGTAGTCGAAAAGCTCCGTCCTAAATTAGCCACCTTGCCCCATCGGGCGGGAGCGGGTAAGATATACCGAGCGCCTAGCGCGTTCGATGGGTTCGGATGACGACATGTTCCGAATCTGGTCAGGTCCGGAAGGAAGCAGCCATAAGGAGCCTCTGTCGGGCATCCGAATCCATCGAGCGCACGGGCGCTTTTTGGTGCCGCGACATGGCCCGGCCGGCGACGAGGTATTTGGTGTCTCGCTGGTCCTCGGCTGCGCCTGCGGGATCGCTCGACTACCAAATACCTCGTCACCGGCCGGGCCCCGTCGTCCAAAAATCACCCGTAGAGGCGCATTTATCGGATAATTTAATCCCTTGCTTTGTGTTGCTCGCTGGCTTTGCCAAAACAGCGGCGGATACATGCCTTGGGTACTGGTGGCCTTCGTGCTTGCTTCGCCTTAACACCTGTAACGAGTTGCTTACGCATCTTCAAGGCTCGCCGTACTATCATGAATCAGATTGAAGAGAGATGATGATAGGGAGCGCCTATACATGATTGAGCTGCTCAGGCGTTTTGGTGGTAAGTTTCGCCGGTATATGGTGATCGGCCCAGCGTGCAAGTTGATCGAAGTGATCTTTGACCTGCTGACGCCGCTCGTGATTGCCCAGATGATCGATAAGGGTATTGGCGCACACGATGTGAACGCTGTCGTCCTCTACGGCATGGTGCTTGGCGCTATGGCCGTGATCGGCATCTCGTTTACGCTTGTTTGCCAAAAGATGGCGGCGCTCACCTCGCAGGGCATGGGCACCGATATCCGCGGTGCGCTATACCAGCACATCAACAAGTTGAGCTATGCCGAACTCGACCGCTTTGGCACGCCGTCGCTTATCACGCGTATCACCAACGACGTCAACCAGGTGCAGCTTGCCGTGGCGCTGGGCGTGCGCATGCTCATTCGCTGGCCCTTCCTAGCAGTGGGTTCTATGTGCGCGGCCCTCGCCATCGACCTTAATCTTGGCACGATCTTTTTGATTTGCACGCCCGCCATTGGCCTGGTGTTTTGGTTTGTCATGGCGCGCTGCATTCCGTACTACAAGCAGCTGCAGGCAAAGCTCGACCGCATCGCGCTTATCTGCCGCGAGGGGCTTTCGGGCGCCCGCGTGGTTCGTGCCTTTGTACGCGAAGATCACGAGCGCGAGCGCTTTGCCCAAGCCGCCGATGACCAGGCCCATGCCGCCATCGCGGTGGGCAAGCTCTCGTCGGTCCTTAACCCCGTCACGTTTCTTGTGATGAACCTGGGTGTGTGCGCCATCCTGTGGGTGGGCGGCATCCAGGTCAACGTGGGCGAGCTCACGCAGGGCCAGGTCATGGCGTTCGTCAACTACATGACGCAGACCCTGACCTCCATCGTGTACGTCGCCAACCTGGTCGTGGTCTTTACCAAGGCGAGCGCCAGCGCGTCGCGCATCAATGAGGTGCTCAACTGCGAGCCGAGCATCACCGACGAGGGCAACCAGCCGGTCGCGCTGCCTGAGCCGGGCAATGTCGCTCCCGTTCCTGCGCTGAGCTTTAGCCATGCGAGCTTTTCGTTTGGCGCGGGCGCGGCCAATGCCGTCAACGATGTGACCCTGGAGCTCCCGCTGGGCAAAACGCTCGGCATTATCGGTGGCACGGGCAGCGGCAAGTCCACGCTCGTCTCGCTTATCCCGCGCCTGTACGATGCGGGCACCGGCAGCGTGTGCGTGATGGGTGCCGACGTGCGCGCTTGGCCGCTCGACCAGCTGCGCCATGTGGTTGCGACTGTTCCGCAGCGTGCGTCGCTGGTGAGTGGCACTATCCGCAGCAACCTGACCTGGCGCGACGAGGCGGCAACCGACGAGGATCTTTGGGCAGCGCTCGATATGGCGCAGGCGAGCGAGTTCGTGCGCAACAAGCCGCAGGGGCTCGACGCCCCGGTCGAGGCGGGCGGCAGGAATTTTAGCGGTGGCCAGCGTCAGCGTCTGACTATCGCGCGCGCCTTAGTGGGCTCGCCGCAGGTTCTGATCATGGACGATTCTGCCTCGGCGCTCGACTTTAAGACCGACGCGGCGCTTCGCCATGCCATCCGCGAGCGCAGTGTGCGCGGTGCCGCCGAGGGCGGGCTGCCGCTCACGACCGTCATCGTGAGCCAACGTGTCTCGACCGTTCGCGATGCCGACATGATCTGCGTACTCGATCACGGATCGGTCGCGGGCTTGGGCACGCACGATGAGCTGTACGCGACCTGCCAGCTCTACCGCGAGATTTGCCAGTCGCAGCTGCGTCGCGAGGAGCTCGAGGGCCAGCAGGGGAACGCGACGCCCGTGTCCGCACCGATCGCCTCCGCATCCGTCTGCGCAAAGGAGGGCTGCTAAATGAATCCGTACACCTCTTCCGGTTCGGTCGCCACGATGACGGCCAACGTGTCCGGCAACGATAACCTCAACGACCTGGGTGACGGTCCGCGCCAGCCCGGCGACCCCGAGCGCTATCCCGTGGGTGCGGTGACCCGCCGCCTGCTGGGCTATGTTCGCCCGCACCGCGCCTCGTTTACGGCGTCGTTCGTGAGCGCCGCCATCTCGGTGATCTTGCAACTCTATACGCCCATCCTCATCGGCGAGGGCATCGACCTCATCGTCGCCACCGGGCAGGTGGACTTCGATGCGCTGCTGCCGCTCGTTACCAAGCTCGCGATTGTCGTGGTGGGCGCGGCGGCCTTCCAGTGGCTACAGGGCTATTGCGTCAACCGCCTGTCCTACGAGACGGTGCGCGACATGCGTGTGGAGGCGAGCGACAAGCTCAGCCGCATGCCGCTCAGCTTTATTGACAGCCATGCCCACGGCGACCTTATGAGCCGCGTGGTCAACGACGTGGATCAGGTGGGTGACGGCCTGCTGCAGGGTTTTACCCAGCTTTTCACCGGCGTTATCACCATCGTGGGCACGCTCGCGTTTATGCTCTCCATTAACCTGGCCATGACGCTCGTGGTGGTGCTCGTCACACCGCTCTCCATCTTTGCGGCCGGCGCCATCGCCAAGCTCTCCAACAAAAGCTTTACGGCCCAGCAGCGCATCCAGGGCCAGCTCGGTGGTCATATCGAGGAGTACGTAGGTGAGCAGAAGCTTGTCGACGCTTTTGCCTATGGCCCCAACGCCCAGCAGCGCTTCGATGCCCTCAATGCCGAGCTCTACACCGCGGGCGAGCGCGCGCAGTTTATGGGTTCGCTCTCCAACCCCGGCACGCGCTTTATCAACAACATCATCTATGCCGTGGTCGCTGTGATCGGTTGCGTGGGCGTGATCACGGGCGTGCCAGCGGCGCTCACGGTGGGCGGCGTGCAGATTTTCCTGTCCTATGCTAACCAGTACACCAAGCCGTTCAACGAGGTCACCAACGTCATTACGCAGATCCAGACCGCGTACGCCTCGGCGCGCCGCATGTTTGCGCTGCTCGATGCGCGCGAGCAGGAGCCCGATGCGGCGGATGCCGTAGAGCTTGCCGCCCCGCAGGGCGAGGTGACTTTTGAACACGTGGACTTTAGCTATGTGCCCGACCGCAAGTTGCTGCAGGATATCTGCATCGAGGCCAAGCCCGGCATGCGTTTTGCCCTGGTCGGCCCCACGGGCTGCGGTAAGACAACGCTCATCAATCTGCTGCTGCGTTTTTACGATATCGATGCCGGCCGCATCATGGTCGATGGCCGGTCTTCGCGTGACTACACGCGCGCAAGCCTGCGCCGTGCCTTTGGCATGGTGCTGCAGGATACGTGGCTGTTCGAGGGCACCGTGGCCGAAAACATCGCTTACGGTTGTCCCGATGCTACGCGTGAGCAGATTGCCGAGGCCGCCAAGCGCGCTCATGCGCATAAGTTTATCGTGCAGCTGCCAGGCGGCTACGATACGGTGATCGGCGAGGACGGCGGCACGTTTAGCCAGGGCCAAAAGCAGCTGCTGTGCATTGCGCGCGTCATGCTCACCGACCCGGCTATCTTGCTGCTGGACGAGGCGACCTCGAGTATCGACACGCGCACCGAGCTGCAAGTGCAGGCGGCATTCGACGAGCTTATGGCCGGTCGCACGAGCTTTGTCGTAGCGCACCGCCTGTCGACGATTCGCAACGCCGACTGCATTCTGGTCATGCGCGACGGCCAGATTATCGAGCGCGGCACGCACGACGAGCTGCTGGCGGCAGGCGGCTTCTACGCCGAACTCTACCGCAGCCAGTTTGCCCAGTGAGCAAGCCCGTGGGGCAAATTAATCAATCGACAGACGGTGGTTTACATCTGTCACGTTAGTACTAAGATATTCATCTAATAAATTGCATTAGTGGCTTTAGTTTTGGGGGATACGAGGCAACGTGACTATGACGTGCTCTTTGGTGGTTAACAGCAAGAGCGGTAATACCAGGATGGTTTCGGGCGCGATCAAGCGCGCTCTGCGGGCTGCGGGCGTTGAATTTGTTCATGCCGCGGCGTTGAGCGACGATGCGGATGCAAATCAGGTTGCGCTCGAGGCGCAGGGCGCCTGCGCGGCCGACACGGTGCTCGTCGGTTTTTGGTGCGACAAGGGCGCGTGCACGCCTTCGGTCGCGACGTTGCTCTCCGCCTTGCACGGCAAGCGCGTCTTCCTGTTTGGCACCTGCGGTTTTGGCGCCAGCGAGGAGTACTTTAGGCAGATTATCGACCGCGTATCGTCTAACTTGGCCAATGATGCCGAGCTTGCGGGCTGGGCAATGTGCCAGGGCAAGATGGGTCCTGCCGTAAAGCAGCGCTACGAGGCAATGCTTGAGCAAGAACCCGAAAACGCGCGCTATAAGATGCTGCTCGACAACTGGGTTGCCGCGAAGGACCATCCCACCAAGGAGGACCTGGACAACATGGCCGCAGTCGCCAAGAAGGCCGTGCTGGGCGAGTAGCTTCGCCGTTCGCGGTCCTTCGCACAAAACAATACAAATGTGAAAGCCTCGAAATTCTCGAGGCTTTTTTCTTGACACTCGCGGGCGCAACCGTGGCAAGCGTTTGGGACGACATTTTCCATCACCCCGATGACGAGACCGTCCTGGACGACACGCTCGCATGCGTTCGCTGGTGCATTCAGAGTGGGACGCACTTTCCGCGATACGCATGACAGACCACGCATCTGCAATGAGGCGAGCGTAGTTACTTATCAGCCCACTCAACCCGCAACGGGTGAGGGGCGGCGGCAGGCGGAGGCATGGGAAAGGTCTGTCGCGAGTTCCGCACGCAAAG
>OICZ01000697.1_pt1 | contig 12735 bp, 9 predicted proteins | sample 1581461 | NCBI WGS metagenome assembly OICZ01 (sample SAMEA3882548, study PRJEB24775) | human gut metagenome | biome: human-associated habitat; feature: intestine environment; material: feces | place: Netherlands | collected 2009/2010 | reverse complement strand
CGCACCGCTCATGGATTTTCTAAAGGTCTTGCTGATTACAACCCAAAGTCCATCCCCTGCTCACTGGCAGCTCCTATGTATCATTATCCCCTCGTAAGTGATCTTCGCAAAAGACCGCCACGGTCTTTGTTTGAGTTAAAGATGATTCGCTCGAAACAAAAACAACACAAAAGAACTCTGCCTCTCACTTGCTGGTCTGATTTCTTCCATGCCCTTTTCATCTGTCCTCGCGTCTTCCTGCCACGCTTCTACTTACGGGAACGTACCTGTAATGCTGGTATGAGATTATCAAAGTACACTGGCAAAATTTACCTGCCTATTAAATAGCCGACGAAAAACGCCATAATTATTCAATTTTTGATAAATTTTTTAATTTTTTTCTCAAACGGTTTCTTTTGGTATAAATCGTCTGTTCTGCCATTCCCATAATCTTAGCAACTTCTCTTCCCGAATATCCCCATGTACTGAGTAAGAGGATTTCCAGTGTCTGATGCTCCGTTTCTTTCAATAGTTCATAGATTCGCTTATCACCTATGTGATCCAGAAGCTCCTTTACATCCCTTGCAAACAGCTCGCTGTCCTTTTCTTTTAGGGAATCCATATCCTGCATCGTTTCATCCAGATGTTCCCGGTATCTGCGCTCTTCCAGAAAATCTTCCCGGTCCATCTGACGCAGCTTTTGGATCTTCTCTTCTTCCATTCCCAGTTCACGCAATTTCTTTTCTTCCTGTTCTTTCCAATAATTCCACTTTCGTTCTTCACTTGTCTTGTTATAAGCCATTTATCTTTCCTCCGATCTGATTTTTGGTATAGAAATCAAATCGAAGCATGGCGGTGATCGGATAGGTACGTTATAATGTTCGAAAAATGTCGAAGAAAAAAGTGCTGCAACCAGTTCGATCACAACACTTTGCTTATTATTCCCATTTTGTTGTCTTAAGCACTTTCTTTGATACAAATATAATTCTTCTCCTTGCTATGCCTTTCCTTAAAACACCACAAAGAAAAGTATATAAAAAAAGGCTGTCAAAACTATGTTATATAACAGTCACTTAACAGTCATTTTTCGCATTATCCGACATCTTTCGACATTTCTTCTAAGTCCGTTAATATCCAAATAATTTTTCACCTTCTTTCGTTCCTTCGGAATTATCTTGCATTCTCTAAATCATTTTCAGAGCCTTCATCTACAGGAGCTGTCACTGGCAGCTCCTTCCGAACGCATGGCGATACAGAGACCCTGCCACTGGCAGCTTCTCTTGCATACTTTGATATAAAAACTGCCAGGATTTTACCCCGGCAGTCCACTTTTTCCATATTCAGTTATTCTGTTGGAAACATCACTGTCTCCAGCTTGTTTCTTTCGGTTTCAGACAGCTCATACGTCCCAGAATGATTCTTTTCCACTTTTACAGTTACTGTCACCGGGTCTCCATAGCTGTTCTTATCAATGCTCTTCTGCACACTTTCCGTTAAAACAGATGCAAATACACCCGGATCTGTTTCTTTCATTCCCTGTGCAATCTTTTCCTTGCTGACTTCTGCGGAGCTCTGTTGCAATGTCTGAAATACATCGGACGGTTCCCTTTGTATATATGATGTTTTTAATATATTACTCTGCATATCGTATCCGATCAATCAAACTCAATTTTCGGAAATTTGCAGATACTCCATATGTGAGCAGTACCTGTAAAAAGGCAACCACACAAATCAAAAGCACTGCTGGGACCACTGGAAAATGATACTCACTGATCTGAAACATGTGTTTGGTTTTTGCATAAAGAAATGCACCATATCCTACAAGACTTCCAATGCCCACAGAAACTGCCAATGTTCCCAAAGTATAGATGATTCCTTCCAGTTGCAGCATACGGATCAACTGTTTTTCAGACATTCCTATCGCCTGTATCATTCCAAGCTCCCGCCTTCTTGTGTAAATACTGTTCATCATAGTGTTCACAAGATTCATGATTCCAATTCCACCCAGAATAATCAGAAATGCATAACACAAAACGCTCGTCAACCGCATATTCTTTTCCCACTCCTGAAGTTGCTCTTCATAACTTCCTGTCACCAGGTATTCACTGTTGTCGGCAAGTGCCTGAAGTTCCTGATATGCACTGTTCTTTTTCTGATCATTCACTGTGATTTCCAGTATGTAGTTCAGATTATTGGGATTCATTTTTTCCAACACTGATTGGGGCAGATAAAATGAACTTCCGCCAAGGCTTGCATAGTAATCTCCGATGGCTCCTATCTCAAAAGTCTTTTCTACCTGGTCATCTCCCATATTCAAAACCATCTTCAAGGAATCTCCCACTTTCAGTTCCGGGAACCAGTATAGCATATTAGCAGACATGAGGATTTTATCTCCTTTTTCCAATTCTTCATATGTCACATGTCCTTGTATCTCTCCTTTTTCCAGCGTTTCTGCATAAGATGCATCCAGTCCAATAATATTCGCGTCCCAAATTTCACCATCCATAGATAGTTTCGGAATTTTGCCATTCATAAATGTTTTTACCTTTACCTCTTCCACACCGTCTACATCACGAACCTGATCAATAAACGCTTTCGTCAAGGGGTTATTCTGCTGAACCTGTCTCCAGTCTCTGTCCGGATTCATTTTGTCCCCACCCCATGTTTCCAATTTAATTTTATAATCAGATTCAATATCCTTTCTTGCAATTTCTTTCGGTGCCGCGCAAGATAAAATAGTTGCCACAACCATGAACAGAATACCAGTTGCTCCTAATGTAACAATCGTAATCCCAGTCCTCTTTTTATTTCTTACCATATTTGCTTTTGTCAAACGAAAAATCGTGAGATTCTGATAGCCTTTCCGTACTTTTTTCCCACGTTTTTCTAACCCCTGATAACGCATAGCCTCAATGGGTGAAACTTTGGCAGCAATTCGCATCGGTTTTGCCAAAGAAACTGCGGAAGTAAAGAGCACCGCCATAATGGTAATCGCATAAATCCACCAGTGCAACAAAGATACCTCACCATTTTTTACAAGTTCTGCTGCTACCTGCATTAGAGGGTCTTCGCCTGCCATAAAAGTAATCATCTGTTTCATAATCCATCTGGACAGGAAACTACTGATAAGCAATCCTACAGGGAGGGCAAGCGCCGTAACCAGCATTCCTTCACGGAATACCATCTGCCGAATCTGTCTTTTGGTGGAGCCTATGGCTTTTAATTTTCCATATTCCTGTACTTTTGGTATCATAGACACATAATAAATACTGTAAATAGTCAGGATTCCTGCTAAAACAACCATAACGATTACCACGATCATTCCTTTTACAAATGACGGATCCGTATAATTTGCAGCCAAATACGCTCTGTTTTCTACCACATTTCCCTCAGGTACACCAAAATCCTCTCCGATTTCTTTTCCCCTCTCTTCGATTTCATCTGTTGTCATATGCTCTGCATCTGCCAGACGGAACATCACACGATATTCTCTGTCTGCTTCCGGTATCATCTGTTTCGCATATTCCATGGAATTCATCACAAAATACATTTTCTTTTCTTTATTCGAATCAGAAGATTCCATAAAGCCACAGATGCGGAAAGTGTCTTCTTTCGCATATCCCATACCGTCTTTTTCGTAAATTTGGTATGGAATCGTGATTTCATCACCCAATTTCCCCTGAATTCCCAGTTCCTCTAAAACTCCCTTGGAAACAACAATATCTTTTTCACTTTTTGGGAAAGTTCCTTCTTCTAACTCCGCTTTGTTCAACCGAATCCCATTATTATCCATAGCGGTCATAATGATTGTGGCATCATCATCTATAATCTGTCCCAAATCCATTCTCAGACCGATTTCTTCTATATCATTATGCACCTGAAGTGCTTTGGTGTTTTTCTCGGAAACTTGGCGGAACATAATATGGTAAGTTGGATAATAAGCATCCACCGATGCAAGCTGTACGCGGATCATTCCATATCCCACCGTTAAAACAACAAATATCAGAAACGTAGTCAGTGCAATGGCGCATCCACATAAAAAGTTTCTTCCTTTGTTCTGTTTTACATTGGCAAGCGCTGTTTTTGTTACTGTTTTCATGCTCTCACCACCTTACCGTCTTCAATGACAATCATACGGTCAGCCATCTGCGCAATGGTCTCATCATGCGTGATCATAACCAGTGTCTGCCCATATTCTGAAACACAGGATTTCAACATAGAAATCACTTCTAACTCCGTCTTGGAATCCAAATTTCCTGTTGGTTCATCTGCTAAAATAATCGCCGGGCGGGATGCCAACGCTCTTGCAATAGCAACCCGCTGCTGTTGCCCACCAGAAAGAGTATTCGGTAAGGATTTCAATTTATCCTCCATTCCGATTCTACAGATAATATCCATAACATACTCTGTATCCACTTTCTTTCCATCCAATCCAATGGGTAGCACAATATTTTCCCAAACATTTAAGGATGGTACTAAATTATAACTTTGGAAAATAAACCCAATCTTTCTTCTGCGGAACACTGCAAGTTTTTCATCTTTCAGTTGAAAAATATCTCTTCCTTCTATCAAAACCTTTCCGGAATCAGGACGGTCCAATCCTCCCAGCATATGAAGAAGAGTACTTTTTCCCGATCCAGAACGTCCTACAATTGCTGTAAATTCACCTGGTTCGATTATTAAATCTGTATGGTCAATAGCTTTCACCAAATTATCGCCTTTTCCATAATATTTCACAAGATCTCTTGTTTCTAATATTGCTTTCATAAACTTTGAAGCCTCCTTTTTCTTTGCTAATGTCATTCTATCAATCCAGTCTTACAGCAGGCTTACAAAAAGCATAACAATTATGTAAGAAATCTTTTTTCAGAAATCTATTTCTTTGGTAATGTCACCACAAAATTATTACCGCCTTCAGGTGCTACTTTTACACAAATCGTGCCTTTCTGCTCCTCCAAAATTTTTCTGGCAAGATAAAGTCCAACCCCAGAGCCCTCCTGTTTTTTTACATACTCTTGGTTTCCTCTGTAAAAACGCTGAAATACCCGATGCGCCTCTTCTGCCGGAATACCTGTTCCCTGGTCGATAAATTCCAGCATCATGCAGGTAGCAAGCTCTGTTACCCGAATTCGGATTTCTGTATGCTCCGGCGAATACTTTACTGCGTTGTCTAAAATATTTACGAACACTTCTCCTGTCCATTTCGAGTCGTGTACAATTTGCACATCCTGAAATTCATCCAGAGAAATATCTATGGATTTTTCATACGCTTTCATATACACACTGTTTACAGCCTGTACCAATGTATTTTTCAGACTGCCCATCTCTGGCTGAATCTGAATCATCCCAGATTCCAATCTGGACACATGAATCAGTGAATCCAAAAGATTTTCCAGTCTTTGAATTTCATCCCATTCCTTTTTATAAAATTCTTCCCGTTCCTCCCAGGTTAAATCGGCAGACCCCGCCAGTTCACAACTCATCTTCAATGAAGCAATCGGTGTTTTCAATTGGTGGGAAATATCTGTAATTAAAGATTTTGTATTGTTTTCTTCTCTGGAAAGTTTTTCTCTTACTTTTTCAAAATGATTCTGCAGTTCTATATATTTTTCCCGAAGTTCTTCCTGGTTATTTTCATCTTGCTGCCGGTCTCTTTTATTTCGCAAAAACAAAACCCATGAAACTCCAAGTCCTGCCACAAAAACCATCGCCATTCCTATTCCATATGCAGCAAAAGTTTTCACGCTTCTCCCATCAAAAGGAGTATACCCGTAACGCTCCTCCAGCTCTTTCCCCGCTTCCTCTTCCTGACGATTTCTTTGCTTTCCTCTGTCAAATAACTCTATATACTCCGTCTCCTGTTCCGGATGGGACAGCACTAACGCCCCTAATTTCCCCTGCTCTTCCTTGTATAAACTATTTCCTGCCAGAAACAGCAACAATATCTCTGTCACAAACAGAAAAAGCAGCCCTGCTGCCAGAGCTACTCCTGTACGCTTTCTTCGGTCCATATATATCCCATCCCCCTTACATTTTGTATATAATCATTCCCGATTTTTCCTTTCAATCGGCTGATATTTACAGGAACTGTATTATCGTCTACAAACTGCCCGTCAACATCCCAGACATACTCTAAAATCTGTTCTTTTGATAAAATCTGCCTTGCGTTTTCCATAAAGTAAATCATTATCTGAAGTTCCTTTTTACTTAATGTCAAAGGAGTCACTCCATCAGCATTTCGTTTTAACGCTCTCATTTCTCCATAATTTACTTCGATATTTCCCGATAAGATTCTGTTGTGTCCGCAGACTCCTTCCATTCTTCTCATAAATGCCTGAACTTTTGAAACCAGTACCATCAGGCTGAATGGCTTTGTAATATAATCATCCGCCCCTGCATCATAGCCGTTTACCATATCAATTTCCGAATCCATTGCCGTGAGAAACAGTACAAAGACTTTGCTCTTATTTCGAATCTTCCTGCAAAACTCCAGTCCGTTTCCGTCCGGCAGAGTAATATCACTGATTACCAGATCTATTCTATTTTCATCAAACAATTTTTCTGCCTCTGAAATCTGAAAAGCGGAAAAAACCTGATACCCTTCTTTCTGCAGTTTTAGCGCGATTCCACGGTTCAGATTCTCATCATCTTCCAATAACAAAATTGTCCTCATTTCATCTACCTTCCTAATCTCCTAACATGATAAACAATCACATTTTACCACACTCCTCCAAAATTGCATAGTATCCACCTGCTCTCCAGAAAAGAAAAAGGATCGCTGCACCTGCCCCAGCCAGCGTTTTTTTCTTTCCCCATAGTCGGGGCAGGTTCATGCGCTATGCAATTATTCTTCTTTAGCTTCTATCAAGCCGATATTTTTTGCTCTGCGTTCCACATAGCAGCATATTTTCCGCCTTTCGCAAGCAATTCCTCGTGGGTTCCAGATTCAGCAATCCTGCCATCACCCATTACAAGAATTTGATCAGCGTTTTTGACAATGGAAAGGGTATGAGCAATCATTACCACTGTCTTTTTTTCTTTTAGCAGATTGGCGATGGCCTGCTTTACGGCAAGCTCATTTTCAATGTCAAGAGATGCGGTTGCTTCATCCAAAAGCAGGATGGGGCTATTTTTCAGGATAGCGCGGGCTATTGAAATTCGCTGACGCTCACCGCCAGAGAGAAGATTTCCATTCTCGCCAGTCGGTGTATCGTATCCCTTTTCCATCTTACGGATGAAGCTGTCACAGTTAGCCTCCCGGCAGGCAGCCTCGATTTCCGTGTCCGTAGCATTAGGACGAGCGTGTCGTATATTATCCCGGATGGTATCGTCAAAAAGAAATATGTCCTGGTCTACCATAGAAACTTGCTCCAGTACACGCTCTGCGGCGACATGGTTAATAGGTTTACCGCCAATAGAAATCGTCCCGCCCGTTGCTTCATAATATTTTGCAATCAGGTTCAAAATAGTAGATTTGCCGGAGCCAGAGTCTCCGACAATGGCCGTGAGCTTTTGATCTGGCACCGTAAAGGTGGCGTGTTTTAGTACCGGTTCACCGGGAACATATGCAAAATCTACATTGTCAAATGTGATTTCATGGGTAGCTGTGTGAAGCGGCTCCATGCTGCCAGTTTCCTCCGGCTCATTCATTACACTCAAGATTTTGTTTTTCGAGATCATCAGGTTCTTATAACTGGTAAGGTCTACAAAAATCGAGTTAGCCAGCTTTGCACAGAACAGGGGCAGCATACAAATCAAAAGGTAGTCCACCGTGTTCAGTGTCCCTGCGACCCAGGGTGCATAGGCCAGCAAGATAACCAGCGGGCAGGACAGCCAACTCAAAATACCAAAGACCGCACCAATAGGAAGCACTTTTGCCTCGTATACAAAGCTAATCCGGCAAAACTCCCGCATGGCGTTGATAACAGTTTTGTTCTTCATACCGCCTACACCATAAGCTCGGAAAGTCTGAATACCAGAAACATACTCAACAATGCTGCTGACGTTCTCCGCACAAATATCGTTCTTTTCTTTTCCATATTTCCGTACCATGCGGAAAGAAAGCCATAGGCCGGGGATTAAAAGAAGATCGGCTATCAGCAGGATAATTCCTGCCGGAACATAGAGCGTCATAACAAAGACAATCAACATCAATGACAGGGCAAAATTCTTTGCGAAATCTCCGACTTTATGGGTCAGGATTTTTTCGTAGTTGTTTACGTCGCTTGTAATGGTGTTGATATAATCGCCAGTGTGCCCCTGCGAAAATCGGGACAATGGGATGCGCTTCAAATGGTCACCCATAAAAAGCCGAATATTCTTACTGACCTCCGCACCGCCAATCTGCGCTTTGGTATAACCGTAGCTGTAAATCAGGATACGGAGAAGAAAAACCACTGCAATAATACCGGTCAGAGCCAGAACGCGGTTCATGTCAAATTGACCCGACCACAAAAACTGCATAACAGAGTAAAGCAGCATAAATAGGCTGCCGGAGAGAAGTCCTTCCAGAACAGTACCGCCAACACCAATATAGAAATTGTGGTTCTTTTTTAATACATCGTGCTCATTCATACTGCTCGCCTCCCTCCAACTGATAAGTGATATTCCGGGCTGTTTCGTAGTCATCCCACGCTTTTCGATAGTAGGCGTTGGTCTTCCGAACTTCCTCATGGGTGCCAACGTTGGTAATTGTATGGTTTTCCACCACAGCCACCCGGTTGCACATTTTCAAAGCACTCAAACGGTGTGCTACTACAATGACTGTTTTGCCTTTGCATAGATTTTGAATAGCTTTATCAATCTCCATCTGATTTTCCGGGTCAGAGGCACTTGTGGCCTCGTCCAAAATCAAGATAGGTGCATTTTTCAGAATTGCGCGGGCAATCGCGATCCGCTGTTTTTCTCCGCCAGAAAAGCGGGAGCCGAAACTGCCCACTTTTGTGTCATATCCATCCGGCAGGGACATGATAAAGTCATCAATCTGTGCCTCTTTTGCGGCAGCCCGCACTTCTTCCAGAGTAGCGTTACTACCCATGCGGATATTTTCTAAAACGCTGTCACGGGTCAGGAAGGTCTTTTGGAACACAATGGCGACATTTTTTAGGATAGTATCATAATTGAGTTCCTTTACATTTTTCCCGCCAATCAGCACTTCGCCCTCCTGCACATCATAGAACCGGGAGATCAGCTCAATCACGGTACTTTTACCGGCACCAGACTGTCCCACAAGGGCCATGCGTTCACCATCTTTAATTTTGAGATTAACGCCTTGCAGTACATCGGTCTTGCCATCATAGGAAAACCGAACATTCCGAAGTTCAATATCGTGATTTTGGGGAAAGTCCGCTCCACCCTCATAAATTGGAATGATATTAAAATCCATAACTTTTCCTTCCACGAAGATTTCATGTTGGAATGCTCCATGCCGGAATGTCTGAGTATCACTCGGTATGACTCTATTTCCGGGGAGGAATTATCTCCATACCGTAGACTGTCTGCCGGTTGTATCAAAACATTTATTGGAGGCTACACTCCATACAAGGCTTTGATACATAAAAATATTCCAATCCGTTCGGTTGGGATTGAGATTGCACCGGCATATTATGAGGACTACCTGAAAAAACTGTACCCGGAGGCACAGATCAATCCTGTGGATGCATTTCGGAAGATCGACCAAACTTCCGACTTTCCAGAAATGTCACGGTTACTCACAGAAATCAAAGACTATCGCGGGGAAGGGATTGCCGCAAAACTTTTTTATGAGGGTAAAGTTGCAGAAGCTGTTTCAATGGTGGTTGAATATCAGAAGAAACATCCTGATAAACCAGCCCATAAGCTCTCTCAACAGGATATTGAAAATCTCCAAATAGTTGCCGCTTATCTTAGCGATCACTATGCTTTTGATATTCCTCTTGAACGGCTAACACAGATTGCCTGCATGGGAACAACAAAGCTCAAAAGCTGTTTTAAGAAATACTACGACTGCACCATCACGGAATATGTTCAACAGCGGCGCATGAGTCAAGCAGAATATCTGCTGGCATACACAGAGTTGACAGTAGGGCAAGTTGCCCAAACAGTAGGTTATTCCACTTCAAGCCGATTTGCAGAATTATTCCGTAAAAGCACTGGATTGTTGCCATTGGAGTACAGAAAAAACGCACAGCGAAAATAAAATGAGTGCCAGAGGAAACTCTGGCACTCGTGAAATTTTTCACCCACATTCTAGTCGGGCTTACTATTTTCTTCACATCCCAAAAACTTTAAGCAAGCAATATCATATAGAATTTCAGATCCAACTCTTCTCGATAGATAACTTTTACATCGCTTATATCCTTCACTAGCATGACCTCCAAAGTCGAGTAGACTTACACCTCACAATGTAAGCCCCTCACAGAACCGTACGTGCGGCTTTCCCGCATACGGCTCTTCATAACAATATTTACAGTCTCAAAACAAGCTGACATAAATCTTTGGCATTGCCAATGGATAATATTTCAGCATTTCAATGAATCCTTCTCTTGTATAACTCTTTCTGTCACTTCGTCTATTCAGCACCTTAAACAGAAGTTCTCTCACTTGTTGTTTGTAGTTTGAAATCATTCTGCCATTAAAACTTATGCCATAGTACCTATAATGACCTATTAGTTTCAGATTTAGCATACCCATTAGTTTCTTTAACGGTTGGTCTCTATTCGCATATAACCATACCTTGATGTCTCGAATTTTCTGTCTGAATTTCTTAGAGCTTGTCTTAGGCATTATATATGGCATGCCTTTGCGTGAACGCCCACAATAGAATGTGAATCCCAGAAAATCAAATGTTTGTAATCTGATACACTCACCGCTCTTTTGCTTTGCCCTTGCAATATAAGCACCGCTTTGTAAGAGACGACTTTTACTATCTTCTAATTGCAAACCGAACTTTTCCATTCGTTCTTTAAGAAGCTTGTAGTAATTCTCTGCTTCCCATTTATATTGAAATCCTGCAACAAAATCATCTGCATATACAATTAGAAAGTTATCTCCCTTGCCTTCTTTGGTAATAATAAACTTATACCATAGTGTCAATACATTGTGCATATATATGTTTGCTAGGATTGGACTTATGATATTGCCTTGAGCTGAACCTTCTTCATTCACCATAAGTTCACCATTATCCAGCACTCCCACTTTAAGATACTTCTTGACAAGACCAATTATGTTAGGGTCTTTAATATAAAGTTTGAGAAACTTGATAATCCATTCATGCTTCATATGATCGAAGAATCCTTTGATGTCAGCATCCACAATATAGCAGATTTTCGTGTTGTTTAATCTCTTATACAGTTCTTTTATTGCGTTATGACATCCTCGATTTGGTCTGAATCCGTACATGCAGTTCAGAAATCTCGGTTCATAGATAGCTTCCAGTATCTTCTTTAATGCTAATTGGACTATTTTATCCTCGTAGCATGCAATTCCTAATGGTCGAAGTTTTCCATTGCTTTTAGGGATATATACCCTAATTGATGGCTGTGGTTTGTATGATTTTCTTTTCAGTCTTTCTACCAAGTCATCTATGTTTTGCTCCAGATTTCTCTCGTACTCTTTCTTAGTAATCTCATCAACACCGACTGCTTTGTTTCCGTCTAATTCTTTGTGACATTGCAAAAGCATTTCTTTATTGATTAGATGATACAACGATGTGAACTCTGGTCTCGGCGAACTTGCCGATATTTCTGCTATTCTTTCCAATTTTGTTTCCATCAATACCTCCGTCCCTGAGTACGGTTGATGTGTCCTCAGAAAGACCATTATTATGTAGCTCCCTTCCCTCCATTGGCATTACCCAACTTCTTCAGTACTATGAAGCTATCCGACTGCCTGCTGTTCTTTTGGCATTCTCCCGTTTTGCAGTTGTTTGCCATACTTGCAACGACAAGAAACAACAGGCTCTCCCCAGTTGACTGAATAGTCACAATGTAAAACATAAAGTGCTCTTTGACCCCGCAGAAGCAAACCATTTCTTACCATGACGATTTGGTTTGTGTTGCTTTCCGCTGGAATTAAAACGTCAGCCTTCTAGATATCAAAATTTCGAGGCTCAATCACACTCTCTATTTTCTCGCTGTCTACGCTTAGCAACTGCCATTACTGGCAGGCACCCAAGACTCGATACTGGCGGTTGGTTAGACCTTACCAGGCAGGCATTTCACCTGCTAGACTACTCGCCCTTATCTGGGCGCACAATCCCGATTTATCATCCCACTTTGCTTCTTGTAATGGAGAATTCCCCATTCAGCTCATTCATCGTTGCATTGGACTGATCCATGTAGAAGTTACCGGTATTTAAGTTGACCTGCTCAAATCCAAATTCACAGTGCAGTCCTCTTCCCATCAATGCTCCGTCAATCCGTATCTTATCCTGATCCGTAAGAGGTGCCGGGCTATATGGGCCATTGGTCTGTGGGTTACGGATAAAGATCGTATTATTCGCAACAACCAGTGCATGCCGACCAGATAATTCATACTGGTATCCGCATCCGGGATACAGCAGAACAATGCGACCTTCTTCTCTCCGATGCTGTACAGATCCAGTTCGTCCGTACAGGTCAGATTGGCGATCTGTTTCAGATTGAACGCTGCCAGACGGACACCAACAGAAATCAAAATAGATTTCGCAGTCTTGCCGGCCGCCTGCTTATAAATGGCATACTGCTTGACCGCAATACTCTCTGGGTCCCGCATTTCCAGTCTTTCAAACAAAATGTC
>OICZ01000678.1_pt1 | contig 13067 bp, 9 predicted proteins | sample 1581461 | NCBI WGS metagenome assembly OICZ01 (sample SAMEA3882548, study PRJEB24775) | human gut metagenome | biome: human-associated habitat; feature: intestine environment; material: feces | place: Netherlands | collected 2009/2010 | reverse complement strand
GAGCGCATGACTGTTAATCATGATGTCGCTGGTTCGAGCCCAGCTGGAGGAGCCAATTTGATGACCTACTTTTGTAGGTCATTTTTTATTTACTTTTCAAAATTAGGGAGTAATAGTAAACGATGTAAGCGTACATCTGATACTATTGCTCCCTTTTTTGTTACAAACTTTTATATCAAAATGATAGATTAGAAATGTCTTTCAGACGTTTCTAATGTGTCCTTTTGAATAATCGAACACATCATATAAAACTGAAGAAAAGGTAATTAAGTAAACAAGATTTTCGACGAGCCGTCTGCTGTACACGCATTGGCGAATAATGTACAAGAAGAAAAAGAATGTGGGAAACTCTTTGCCACAACTCGAAAATCGGTAATAATGATACTTCGGTAATTCGCCGCTCGGTCACAATGAAGACGGAGTATATCTCAAGATATAATGTGACGTCCCACGTCTTACTTAATTTCCGGAAAATACAAATTTTTTAAAGGAGGGTTGAATATGCAATTTGATTATTTTTATGGCAATGAGGCAGAGCAATTTACTTTTTACAGAATACCAAAAATTCTTATAACGTCGCCTCACTTCAAAAAAATATCCGACAGTGCTAAGCTACTTTACGGTCTTATGCTTGACCGAATGAGTTTATCAATTCGTAATGGCTGGCTTGATGATGATAACAGAGCATATATTTTCTTTACTACGAATGATGTTATGGAGCAGATGTGCTGCGGAACAGAAAAAGCTACAAAAATGCTTACAGAACTTGATAGTGAAAAAGGTATCGGACTTATTGAAAGAGTAAAACAAGGACAAGGCAAACCTGCAATAATATATCTTAAAAAGTTTTATGAGCTTGAAGATACTGCACGTTCAACAAAACTTTCGGAAATTGAAAGTCAAGACTTTCAAGAATCGAAAGTCAAGACTTTCGAAAATCGAAAAACAAGACTTTCGAAAATCGAAAGTCAAGACTTTTGGAAATCGAAAAATAAGACTTTTGAAAATCGAAAGTCAGGACTTTCGGAAATCGAAAAACAAGACTTTCGAAAATCGAAATGTAATAATACTGATATTAATAATACTGATATTAATTATATCTATCCTATCAATCAAGATAATTATAATATACAGAATAGTGATACTCAAACTGAAGAAGAATGGATTGATAGATATACAAAAACAGTAGATGAAATAAAAAAGCAAATTGATTATGACTATCTCATTAATCACGCTGAACGTGATATTGTTGATGAAGTTGTAAATATTATGGCTGAAGTTATGACTGTATATCGTCCGAAATACAAAATTGAGGGTGACTTTATTGAGTATAATGCGGTTGTAAATAGATTTCGGCAAATAACGGCACAAAAACTTGAAATATGCTTGCTTGCATATTCTCGTAAAATTCAGAGAATTAAAAATCCAAAAGCATATTGGATAAGCACATTATACAATATTCCGCTTACCTCAGAAATAGTATTACAAAATATGATAAACAGTGATATATACGAGTCAGGAGGTTAAAAGCAATGCAAATAAAAAAAGATTATACAAAAATGATTGAACAATTTGAAAAAATGGAAAAAGAAAAACAAGCGGCTATACCAACAATCAGCTTTGATAATAACAAGATTGTCCATTTGCCTGTTGATTTACTAAAACCGTTTCCAAATCACCCTTTTGAGCTTTATAGCGGTGAAAGATTTGAAGATTTAGCAGACAGTATTAAAGCTTGCGGAATGATTACACCATTGCTCATTAGAATGCTTGATGATAATACATATCAAATTTTAGCAGGTCATAACCGTAATAACGCCGCTAAAGCAATAGGGCTTGAAACAGTGCCTTGCATTGTATTAACCGATTTAACTGATGATGACGCATTGATGATAATGCTTGATAGTAATACTAATCAACGTAGCATTTCTGAAATGTCAATATCTCAACAGGCTCATATATACGCACTTGATGTAGCCGTAAACAAGCGACAAGGTAAGCGTTCGGATTTGATAAAAAACATAGAACAAAATCTTAAAATATTCAGTAATGGTGCGGATTTAGAAACTTGTACCCCAGTGGGGAACAAGTTAAAAACGGTCGAAATAGTTGGAGATAAATATGGGGTATCAAAGAATACTATTGCAAGACTAATCCGCATTGATACACTGTTACCGCAATTAAAAAAATTTATTGACAATAAACAAATTCCGGTGCGTGCCGGAGTTGAAATGTCTTACTTATCTTCCTTTGAACAAGAGCTTATTGCTAAAATCATAGATGAATACAGCTATCATCTTGACGAACATAAAGCCCAACAGCTTAGAGAACTCTCAAAAGCCCATAAACTTGACAGAATTAACGCAGTTGAAGTTTTTGAGGGGAGATATGGAAAGTCAGTGACACAAAAGCTAAAGTCATTTACAATAAAGCCTAAATTTCTGTCAAAATATTATCCGCCGACTGTTTCTCAAGATGTAATTGCTTCAGATGTTGAGGCAAGTATGGACGTATGGCAAGAAATAAAGACTTTTTATCCCGATAAGTCTGTTGATGATATTAAAAATAATATAATAAATTTGCTAAATAATCAAAAATAGCGGTGAATTTATCTATTTATTTTCTGCTATTTTACAGACCGCTTTTTAACTCAATTTTGAGTTAAAAATGGTATGGCAAGATACGCCTTTGTATGTACAAAGGCAAAAACACAATATAAAATTGTGTGAAAATTGGGCATAGCCCAAACCCAAAAAACAGATATGATTGAATAAAAGAGGAGTTGATTTAAAGTGGGAAAATATCCGGCATTTTTGAAAATGAGAGTAGCACAGGAGGACCTCGAGATAATAGAGGAAAAGGCGGCACTATTAAAGATTACAAAAAGTGAATTTGTAAGACGTGCAATACGAAATTCACACGTTTATATATTGCCGAGTAAAGAAATCAAAGAATTTACATCTGAACTTAGACACATCGGTGTAAATGTTAATCAAATTGCTATACTTTGCAATATGGGTAAGCTTGAGTGTGTAAATCTTGAAGAAACAAAAGAGGCTATTACAAAGGCTTGGAAAGAACTATACAAGTTAAGAGAGGCAATAAGGAATAAGAATAATCGAGGTGGATTGAGTTTTGAAAAACGCATTTAGCTTAAAAAAACCAGCTTTTTCGGGCATTGGTTTTATAACTGCAATATTCATTTTTGGAATAGCCTTGTTTATAACAATGGAGTATTATCACATATTCACGATTAAGGAAAGTGTAGAAACCGATATATCTCGAGCTTTAAATATATCGGTTACTATGGCTGTTCAAGATATGGATTGGGTGCAGCATAACTCTGTTATGGATACGCAGAAAGCACAGAGAGAATTCAAAACATATCTGACCGAAGATATGAAATTGAATGATGAATATGAGAAATATGCCGATGACGGAAGTTTTCAATATCAGATAATCATTGATGAAACAGATATACAAAAATCACCGGCTAAATATTCGATTACCGGCAGAATAAGAATGCAACCCGTTACTGTAAGAAGTATTCTTCCAAAAAGCTTTGATATTCCGTTTAAACTAAGTTCAAACAACATAAGAACAGATGATTGAATATGTCAGAAAAAGAAAGCAAAATCAGTCGAAAAACGAGATAAAAAGTCAAAAAATAACTTGACAAAATAACACAAATATGGTATAATATAGTTAATAAAAGATATAGAACAAAGGAGGATTTTATTATGAAAAAGAGAATTTTAGCAACATTTCTATCTGCAGTAACGCTTATATCTTGTAATTATGCATTAGCGGCAGATTACTCCGATGTAAACCAATCGGCTTGGTATGCAAGCTATGTAAATAAGATTTCCGAACTTAATGCGTTTTCAGGATATGAAGATGGTACGTTCAGACCTGATAATCAAATTACACAAGAAGAATTTATAAAAACAGTTGTTTGTTTAATATGCGGAGAGCTTAACGAAAGTAATGCACCGACAGTTAAAAATACTTGGAACAGTAAGTGGAGCTCTTGGGCTGTTCCGTATCTTGACAAGGCATTTGAACTGGGCTTAATAACAGAACAAGATACAATGTTCAAACTTGTAGGAATTCCTTGTAATCGAGGTGAAATGGCTAAGGTTATTACTCGTGCGGTTGAATATCTCAAGGAAGATTCAGTAGCCGATACTTCAACCTACATTACAAAACTTAAAGATTATAACAGAATGAAAGAAGAATATAAGCCGTATGTTCTTCAAGCTTATGCAAAAGGTATCTTAAGTGGTTATGATGACGGCACTTTCAGAGATGACGGATTGCTTACGAGAGCGGAAGCGTCATCGGTACTTGTACGATTAATTGATAAAAATGAGAGAATTAATTCCGATGAAACGCTATATGACTATTTCGGAAGAAAGGTTACTTGGACAGAGCCGTTGAGAACAGACGTTCCGGAGCAGTATCAAGTAAGTATGTCAGATATAAGTATTTCTCAAGCAATATATGATGAGGCTGTTGTGAATGGTGGTAATATTTCAACAAAAACATTAAGTCGTTCAAAAGCTATGATGTTTGAAGATTTGGTATTACAGTCAATCAAATATGACGGCGATACAATAACGCTTACAGTTCCTGATTATCTTCCTGAAAGTCAAAGATGGGCTATTGAGATTGCCTATTGGGACATTGATAAAGATTATGATTTTACAATGATGAAGAGCTATTATATAGATAAATCGGGAACATATGAATTTAATGATATAAAGGTTTTAGAGCAAATTTCAATAAAAGTATTGCCGCTTAATAGCAATAGCTTTACATCTGGTATATTTATTGATAATGGTGCTAATCTTTCGTTAGAAAGACTTGATAAACCTGAAGTATCATTCAATAATATTCGTACTAATTTTGAATGGGTACAAGGTCAAGGTTATAAGGATTATATAAAGGACTTTGATGGAGAAATTCGATATACGGTTGAATGGTAAAAGTATTGTATTAATCATTGACAAAATGAAATAATAGATATATAATGATAATAGAAAAAGGCAAGACTTCAAACGGTTATGCCAAAGAGTTTATTTTTGAAAAATAACGCTGCTTTAGCGGGCTGGCGTTATTTTTTTATGGAAACTACCAAGAGTAGAAGAATAATCATAAAAGAAATTATGAATTCATTATCCATATCAACCACCTCCTCTCCCGACCGATAATGTGGGATAGTTGGTGGCATAACCGTCCAGCTTTTACACTGTTTTCTGTCTTGCCTTTAACTGCGGATTACTCCGACAAGAGCATTATATATTAAAAACATACAACATTCAACAATTCAAAGCAAACGTAACATAAAAGTAAAATCAAAGTGCAGTATTCATATCTGCACTTTTTTTATTACAGAGAAAGGAAAAATGAATATGAAAAGAAAAACAATAATATTTTTAACAATGATATTTACGGTTGTCTTTTCTGCCATAGCCTCAAGTTATATTGTAAATGCAGATGAACTTGACGGATATACAAAGGTAGATTGGTCTTGGAACAGAGATATGGAAACCACTGATGTCAATTCTGTAATTGTGGGCGGAAATATTCCGTTTTGGCGATATGTAAATAAAACATCTCCGGCAAATAATAATGCGATATGGAAAAGTATATATGGTGATGAATTATCAGATGATGATGTCATAAAAATATGGCGTGGTGATATGGACAAAAAATATGTAGTGGCAAGTGTTGATGTTGTAAACATTCCTGATGAAAACATACGTCAATACATATACGACCATATAGATGAAGATTTACCTGACTTGAAATTCAAGTTTGACATCGATGCGGATGTTGAGGGCGATTCAAACAGTGAAAAAGCAGAAAAGCTATTTGATGGCGATATAGGTTATCGTGTATATCGAGATGGTGACACTTGCCGAATTGAAATGAAATTCAGTCCTAAATTCCATTTGATTGATGGAGAAGATAATGACTTGAATATTGAAGAAAAAGTATTGCCTAATATGCCAAATAAAAAATTACCTAAAGCGTGCTATCCGTATAGCTCCGTTATATTCTCTATGTGGGGATATGAAGGTGGCTCTAACGAGCATTATGGAGCTTTGGAAGTGGTTGAGGGTAACGACCCGAAATATATTTACGGTCAAAGTTTTGGTTACGGTGATATATTAGAAAAAGGAAAAATACCAAACAATATGGTTTATCCAAACTTTGAGGCTGGAGAAATTAATCAAGAGGGAACGTGGGCAGGCACAGTTGAAAGTGATACGCTCGACAGTAATCTTATTCGTATAGGACAACAATATAAGCAAAAAGGTGATTTATGGTATTACAGTTATGGCGGAGCAGTCGGATATAATTTTAAGTTTCCGTTTAAGGTGTCGCTTGGACTGGACTTGCACGGAACAGTAACAAAAAGATTTATAAACAGTACCACAGGTGAAGTGATTTTTGAAGATACTGAATCAATACCTTTTGGAGAATCTGACAGTATAACCAAAACATATGTATTGGCTGATAATTCGGGTAAAGCAATCATTGATAATTCGGAAACAGAATACATATATGAGCGATATAAAGTCATAAACGGCTCAAATAGTGAAAATATAATCGAAGATACATCAGTATATGTCAACATAGATTTATCGCCAAATACACCAAATAAAACACTCGAAATATACGTCAGACCTGATACACCTATTGAAACTCCGACTGAAACACCTAATCCTGATAATGAAAATCGTCCTCCGAGTAATGATGAAGTACCTGATGATGAAATAGAAACAGTGCCTATTGACCCATCTATTTGTGACAGTGATACAAATACTATTGTTTGGCAAGAACAGACAAAACACACCGTTTCAACTACTGACGGAAAAAGTCATACTTGTTATCACACATACACATATAAGGCAAAATTAAAAGTAGACAGTATTAAATTATCGCCTGACCCTATAAAAAGCGGTTATGGACTTGACGCAGAAATTAAAACGAGTATAAGCTACGAGCAAACCAATGCACAGAAAAGCTATTCCTGTTCTCAACGCTTAGGAACACGAACACCGTCGGATAAACCAAAACCACCGACTAAAGCCACTGCTCGTCTTGGTTGGACATCAAAAACCTTTGACGGCGATTTTATTCAAGGTAGTATGGTTGATATGAATAAAGTATCAAGTAATAGTACATCTGCTACATTCTCTGCCCCTTATAATAACATTGTAAACGAAAGTAAACTATATACTGACCTATGGTTAAGCGGAACAAAAGAAGAGCCTAAAAGGCATAAAATTGCTTTTGATATTTACGGTGGCGGTGTAGATGGTACTGAATGGTGTACAACCGTTGAAAAAACTTTTATTATAAATGGTGATATGTATGAGGACGCTTATACTACATCAACATACTAATATTAAGAATTAGTGAGAATGGTCTATCGGACTATTCTCACTTTTTCAAAAATTCAAAGGAGGAAAATTAAGATGAAAGTAGAAAGAACAATAGTGATAAAAGAAAATGAAATTTCTGAAGAAGTAGGACAATATGAAAAAGAAATTACTAAACTTTTGGCAGAAATATTAATGAAAACAGAAAATATAATGGTTGACAAAAGTGATAGTTTAGGATATACTTCATAGTATACAAGAGTAGGGACAATAGAATATATCAGATGTACACTCAAAAGGAGTGTGGATTATGATAGAAAACTATTTAGAAAAAATTAAACAAAGATTGAAAGTTGTAGTTCTTCATGCAGTTATATATACTCGATATTCTTCGGACAATCAGAGAAGTGAATCTATTGACGCACAAATAAGATTGATAAGAAAATGGGCTCAAGAGCATAATATTGTAATTGATAAAATTTATGCCGACGAGGCACAAAGTGCAAAGCGAGATGATAGACAACAATTTCAACAAATGATAGCTGATTCAAAAAAACAAAAAGGTTGGCAACTTGTCTTAGTACATAAATTAGACAGGTTTGCCAGAAATAGAATGGATAGTGTAGCATATCGTGTGGAATTGAGAAAAAACAAAAAATATCTGATTAGCACTACTGAACAATTTGATGATACGCCTGAAAGTTGTTTGCTGGAAGGTATCATTGAATCAATGGCAGAGTTTTATTCAAAGAATTTGGCTCGTGAAACAATGAAAGGCTTAACCGAAAATGCCTTGAAAGCAAAACATTGCGGAGGAACTCCACCGTTGGGCTATGAACTGGACGCATTAAATTTCTACAAGATAAATGAATTTGAAGCACAAGGTGTAAAACTCATTTATCAGTGGTTTCTTGAGGGAAAATCATACACTGATATTATAGCGGGAATTAATTCATTGGGTTATCGTACTAAGCGTAAAAGAATGTTTACTCGTAATTCACTGTATGAAATTTTGAGAAATGAAAAATATACAGGAACTTTTGTCTATAACAAGATGGAAAGTAGAGATGAATTTACTGGAGCACGTTCACGCCATAAGTATAAACCTGAAAGTGAAATAATAAAAGTAGAAAATATGATTCCAGAGATTATATCAAAAGAAGATTGGAACAATGTTCAAATAATCTTGAACAGTAGAAAAAATGCCCATACTAATCGTGCTAAAGAAGAATACTTGCTTTCCGGTAAGGTTCAATGCGGTGAATGTGGAGGGAGCTATGTCGGCAAGCGAACAACCAATAGCAGAGGAAATGTGTATTTATCCTATATATGTTGTCGAAAACGAAATTCTAACTATAAATGCAAAAATCATTGTGTAAATCGTGATTGGTTAGAAGAGTATGTATTGAAAATTGTAGATAACTATATATCACACCTCAGTCATAAACAACAACATTGTATTTATAAATTGTGTTTGGAACGTGTAGAAAATTCTCATCAATCAGAAATAGAGGTTCTGAAAAAAGAAGTAAGAAATATAGATAAAGAACTTTTTAGAATTGCAGACGTTATTACAATAGCCAGTTCTTCAACATTGATAGAGAAACTTACATCATTAGAACAACAGAAAGCCGAAATTCAATTACAAATTGAAAATTTGGCAAAAGAAAAACGTAAAAGTTTATCTGAACAAGAAATAGGTTTATTTTTGATAAACTTCAGAAAAATGTTAAAAGAGAGGTCAGCTCCTTACTTAAAAGAGTTGGTGTATCTTATAGTAAATAAAATAATAGTAAATCAAGAAAATGTAATCGTTTACTTGAATGTACCTAATGTAAAAGTAAATAAATAGTAACACTATCAAAAGAGTGTCCTTCAAAATGGCTCCGCACTGGAGGAGCCAAATCGGAACAAGTTATCTTGTTCCGATTTTTTTGTGTTCTCAAATATTTTGTAATTCGATATTTTAATTAATTCAATTCACTTTTTGTTGAAATACTTACATTATTTGCTACCAAGTTTCCGGAATAAGCTACCACTTAGTCGGAAAATGTTGACAAACATAATTTTACTGGGTAGAATTTAATTGTAATCATTTGTTATTGGGGGGTTACAAATTAAGAAAATGTTGTTGATGTTTAAATATATTATAACTATTTATATCATCAGTTCAATGAGCTTATCATTAATAAATATTATAAATTTTATATGATATGAAAATAGCTTGAAATATAAAAGAACATTGCCAACACAAAAAACAAAATATAATACTGACTTTATTTTAAAATAAAATAAAGAGATACCAATGCTCTTAATCTTTGCGGGTCAGCATACATTAAGTTATATTGAGTACCTCTTATGTGTGTTATTATATAACAAATCGTCATAGTTTGTCAAACACATTATAAGAACTTTGTTTTGTTGAAATGAATACAGTATTATAAAAAGAAAGGCGGTTTTGTTATGAAACTAAAAAATTTATCACGTTAGGATTGGCTGCGGTTATGGCAACTTCAGCAATCGGAATCAATGCTATTGCTGCTGACAGTGATAACGAAATTGTTTATTCTTATGCTGATGAGAATAACAATATTATCAATATCACTCAAAGTGATTTAGATGCAGAGCATTGGAATAAGGAGGCATTAGGCGACACTGCACCGGCAATATACGAGAATTTCCCTATGAATATGACAGGCTATTCAAATGATGTGGCAGAACTATATCTTGATTTTGAATATATGAAAAATTTAAAAGATATGGACTCAGTTCACTTGGAAATCACAAAACTTTCAGATGATAGTTTAGTATATGATGAAGATTTACAGCAAGAAAGTTTTTATTCGCCGCAAATATTTGCAGGCGAAAGCTATAAAGTAACGCTTACCGAAACAGTAGATGGAAATTCAAAATCATATTCAAAAGGTGTAACTGCTAACGAATCTGAAATTGATATGCCGGAATATGTAACTAATCCTGATACAGATGATGAATCTATTATTATGGTTGGAGATATTGAAGATTTGAAATCAGGAAAAATATCAACAGGCAATAGTATATCAGTTGACACAAATGTAGCTCAATATGCACATATCAAAGCAAATGAGTTTAAAGAATACTATTCAAATCTTCCGTCAAACAAAGTATATAGAATTTATACCATATCAAATGGCGATGTTTATTCAGGTTATATGTCTACAGAAGATGATATTAAATTTTATGATTTGACGATTGATTCGTGTGATTGGGATAGCTTTTATTCTCCTACTCTTTTAAGTATTCCAAGTTATACAACAACGGATATAAAAAATAATGCAGTTGACGCAAGATATACTGAATATTGTTATAAATTATCAGAAACTTCAAATAATTCAAAATGTAAAATTTTCAAAGTAGCAATGCCAGATTCTTTTTTAAATGAAAAAATCCGCCTGTTTTTCGAGTAGTAGTTAAAGGTCAAAGTAAAGTGACTGCAAAAATATGGTATTCTGCTGATAACGGTACTTTAAACTCGGTTGTTTCGCGTACATCAAATAATAATACAAACACAATATCATATCCTCTAGAATCTTTATATAATGCAAAAAAAAGTATATACTTTTATGTTATGGTTTACTTAACGGATGAAGTAAGCGGATATGTATCTGTAAGTTTTGAGGATGTGTCAGGTTATGGAGACGATGTTACAGGTTCTGCATATGAAGCATATAACGGAGCAAGCAGTTACACATCAATGCCAAATACCGAATTCACAATGACCGATTCATGGGATGTTGATACTTTTTATATTGATTATCCTGGCACAAAAAATTGCACATATAAAATAGAACTTAGAAATCGTAGCTTGAAAGAACAGGAAGAATTAGAATCAGGAAACTTTGATTCAATAATAAAAGGTTCGCGTGCTAAATATCTTGTATTGCAAACATTAACAGATAGAGGAAACATGGTTAGTACTTCCGACTACGCTATTTATGCTGTTGAAAAAGGTGTTGATTGTTCTGTATATAATCAAGTATCAAGAACAGGAGCAAATATAATTTCTATTTATGAGCAAAAATTCTATAGTGGAGGTGGAGAGAAATATCAACTGGCTCTTACACGATACATGGGTAACAATTAAATCAAATTTATAGGAGTGTATTTTTATGAAAAAAATTGTTTCAATAATAAGTATATTTGCAATCATGATGTCATTATGTGTAACATCATTTGCAAATGATTTAGCTGAAGACGAGGAAATACGAGGAGATTTCATTTACGAAAAGGGTACAAATAATATTCTTGCGTATGTGGGTACATCAGATATTTGTGAAATACCTGAAAATTCAAATTTGCTTGGTTTAAATCATATCAAGCAAACACATACGGCAATAAAAAAACTAATTATAAATAAAAATGTAAACTTTTCGATTCTTAATTCATCAAGCAGTTTGGAAGAAATTGATTTTAAAGATGGAATCACAGAAATACCTGACGGTATAATGCAGGAATGCGATTCTCTCAATAAAATAGTATTTCCGTCAACACTAAAGAAAATAGGAAATAATTCTTTTTCTAAATGCCCTAAAATAGAGAATATTGACTTACCGAACAATCTTGAGTATATAGGCGAATATGTATTCAGCGGTTTAAATTCATTGACGGGTGATATTTTAATTCCTAATACTGTTACACATATGGGATATAAAGCATTTTCAGATTGCGGTGATTTAGATAAAGTTCATTTATCAAATAATTTAACTTATACACCTGAAAATAAAAATCAAGAAACAGCTTGTTGGTTTGACGGTACAAATATAAAAGAAATAAATATACCTGATAAAATGCTTGACAAAGTCAGTTGTTATTTTGATGGGGATAATATCACGTTTAATTCGGATATGACAGTCAATATATACAATATGGTTCGTGGTTCAGCTTGGTGTGAAGATAAGTATCTAAAAGGCAAAACAAATAAAACAATCGGCAATGATAAAGATTTTGTAATTGTCGAAAATACCTTGTTGAGATATACCGGAAATGACAAAAATCCAAAAGTGCCGGAAGGTGTCAAAAGTATTACTCAAGATGGTTTTTCATTTTGCGATATAGACACGGTTACTTTACCGCAAAGCCTTGAAAAAATAGAAAAACGTGCTTTTACCTGTACAACATTAAAAGAAATTACTATTCCTAAAAATGTTGATACAATCGAAAGTTGGGCATTTTATATGTGTCCGTATATGGAAAAAGTGACTTTTGAGGGAGCACCGAAAAATATTGAAGAATATCCGTTAGATGGTTATTATATAAATTATGACCACAAAGAAAATGTAATATTTAAAGATCCAAATATAAAGCTGCCGGAGAATTTTTACAGTAATTCTGATGAATATGTTTTAGATGGATTTTATGTGTTATTTAAGGAACATACAGGTATAGATTTACCTAAAGTCAATAAAAAAGATGAATCTGTATCCACCGCAAAAGAAACATTAAAGCCAACATCATCTGTAACTCCGACACAAGAGCCGACTGCTACGGTTAAACCGAGCGAAACAACAGCATCGGCTGCAAAACCGAAAAAGCTTACGGTTGAAACAGGCAATGCCGTTACGGTAAAAGTAGACAGCACAGACGTAGTATTCCCCGACGCACAGCCGTTTGTTGATGAAAACGGACGAACACAAG
>OICZ01000660.1_pt1 | contig 13379 bp, 10 predicted proteins | sample 1581461 | NCBI WGS metagenome assembly OICZ01 (sample SAMEA3882548, study PRJEB24775) | human gut metagenome | biome: human-associated habitat; feature: intestine environment; material: feces | place: Netherlands | collected 2009/2010 | reverse complement strand
TTTCATATGTCGGTGAGATATGTTGATTGGAAATTTATGAAAAGGAGGCTTAATCCAATGGACACAGTAGAATCATCGAATCAATATGTTAGTGGTATGACAGTTAAAAATTCCCATAGAGTAAGCCTTTATAATAATAGATAAAAAGGCCGGTAGAGGAGATTCAGATAATAATAAAAATAAACGGAGAAAATAAAACCGGATAATAAAAATAAAAAAACTGTAAACATATTGAACATAATACCATATATTTAAATATATTATTAAAATGTGTAAAGAAACATGAATAGTAGATTTGAATGAACATGTAGGACAATGAGTAAAAGATCATTGAAATACATAAAAAGGCGTCAGGGAATAAAATAATAATTAATTCTCCGAAACAAATGAAAAGTATATGATAAAATTGAATATGTAACAGCCATCATAATAAAAAGAATTATGATGGCTGTTTTTTTATCGCCATGCGTTCGTAAGGAGCTGCCAGTGGCAGGTTTTCGGCATTGCCATGCATTCGGAAGAAGCTGCCGACAATAAATTATAAACTTTTGTAACTTTTGTAATATTTTTTTAACATATTTAACCGGATATTTTGACAATAGACAGGTCATATGATAAACTTATATAAGTAAAATTGTAGGGAAATACGCTTTTTTAAAATAAATATTTGAGGTGAGAAATATTGGATAAATATGAATATAGGGTAAAGACCGAGCAGATGCTTGATCATCTGGAAAAAAAGGAATACCAGAAAGCAATGGATATTGCTGAAAGTATAGACTGGCGAAGAGTAAAGAACGCTTCTATGCTTAATACGGTAAGTGAGATTTATGAATATAACGGAGAATTTAAGAAAGGGAGAGATATCTTATTCCTGGCATTTGACAGAGCACCGGGAAGCCGTAAAATCGTATATCGATTAGGTACATTGGCATTAAAGATTAAGGATATCAGAGAAGCGACAGACTGTTATGAAGAGTTTGTTAAGCTGGCGCCAAAAGACCCGAATCAATATATCCTGAAGTATAAGATCCTGAGAACTCAGGGAGCAGCACTTTCGGATCAGATTGCGGCGTTGGAAGAATTTAAAAAAGCGGAATATATTGAAAAATGGGCATATGAACTTGCCAAGTTATATGATGAGGCGGGAATGACTGCGGAATGTCTGGAAGAATGTGATGACCTGATTCTTTGGTTCAGCGAAGGAAAGTATGTATACCTGGCGATGGAACTTAAGATGAAGTATAAGCCACTGACGCCGCTTCAGCAGGAAAAATATGACAGCCGTCCGGGAGCAGTAAAGAAGCAGCCGCAACCTGTAAAACAGACGGAGTCAACATTGGAAGAAGTTGACGATGAGAATGAATATGATGAAGGTTCTGAGGAAGAGGTACAGGAAAGTACGGTGCAGAGAATAGATGATGCACAAGTACAGGAGATTCCGCCGGAGCCGGTTCCGATGCAGGAAGAGTTTGAAATACCGGAGGAAGCCGCACAGGCAGATGTCGTACCGGAGGAAGTTGTACCGGAAGCAACTGCAGCAGTGGAAGAGACTCCGATGTACAGGGAAGAAGAACCGGAAGCATCTGTTGAGACACCTGAAGAGCATGCATCAGCAATCAAACAGGTAGTTACGGGGGCCACATTAGAAGAAGCTCTGGCACAGGGTGTTGCTGTTGCAAGCGGTATTAATATTGAAGAAGAAGCAATGAAAGAGCGCGAGGATGAAATCCTGGCAAACGGTCAGATGATGATCGATGATATCCTTCAGAAATGGGAAGCAAAACAGAAAGATCATGAAGAGGCGATTGCAAAGCAGAAAGCCAAAGATGAGGAGCGTCTCCAGAAGGAAAGAGAACAGGCAAGAATCCGTCAGGAAGAAGAGCGCAAAGAAGTAGAAAGAAAAGCAGCTGAAGCAGAGGCCAGAAGAAAAGCTGAAGAAGAGGCCAGAAGAAAAGCTGAAGAAGAGGCAGCAAGAAAAGCAGCTGAGGAAGAGGCAGCAAGAAAAGCAGCCGAAGAAGAGGCCAGAAGAAAGGCTGAAGAAGAAGCAGCAAGAAAAGCAGCTGAGGAAGAAGCCAGAAGAAAAGCCGAGGAAGAGGCAGCAAGAAAAGCAGCCGAAGAAGAGGCCAGAAGAAAGGCCGAGGAAGAGGCAGCAAGAAAAGCTGAGGAAGAGGCAGCCGACGAGGAAAAATCTGAAAGAAATACACAGAGAATACCGGATGACATTGTCCGTCTGATGGAAGAGATGGAGAGTGAAAATGAAGATTCCGAAGATGAGATTTATGAGGAAGAACTTGAAGACGGTCCGGGAATGGATGAAGATTTCATAGAAGGAATCGAAGATGAGCTTGCCGGACTGGATATGAACGGAAGCAGTTTCGAGGAAGGTGATTTTGACGAAGCCGACTTTGAGGAAGAGGATCTTGAAGGGGAAGACTTTGACGAAGGCGACTTTGAGGAAGAAGATTTCGACGAGGAAGACTTTGACGAAGCTGACTTTGAGGAAGAAGATCTTGACGAGGAAGAACTTGAAGAGGCCGATTTTGACGAAGACGATGACGAAGACGACTTTGAAGACATAGATGATGAAGAAACCGATTTTGACGAAGGCGACTTTGAAGAAGATATGGACGAAGAGGATTTCGACGAAGAAGAGATCGACGATGACGAAGAGCTTGATTTTGGCGAAGACCTTGAAGGGGAAGATTTTGACGAAGCTGACTTTGAGGAAGAGGATCTTGATGAAGGAGACTTTGAGGAAGAAGATTTTGACGAAGAAGAGATCGAAGATGAGGATGACACAGAAGAATTAGAGATTGAAGAGCCATCCGAAGAAGAGATCCAGGCAAGAATTAAAAAGTCAAAAGGTGGAGTTCCATTTGATACCGGATTCGTTGTAACAGGAAGATATGATCTGAGTGCAACGAGTGAAATCGGATTAAAGGCAGGACTTACGGAAGAACAGAAGAAGTTATTCTCATATTTCGTTCCGGTAAGAGGAATGAGTGAACAGATCGTAGAGGTTCTTGATAATGACAGACGTGCCCAGAGAGAGGGTACTTCCAAGACAGGAAACCTTCTGGTAATCGGAAGAAAAGGATCTGGTAAAACAGTTCTTGCGGTTGATATCGTAAAAGCAATCCAGAAACAGAGAAATCTGAAACAGGGTAAAGTAGCGATCGTTACAGGTGAGTCTTTGAATAAGAAAGAACTTACGAATATCATCCAGAAGCTTCGTGGAGGAGCAATCATCATTGAACATGCTGGCAAGCTGAATTCAAGAACGGTAAAAGAACTTAATTATCTGATGGAAAAGAAGACAGGTGAATTACTTTTCGTACTGGAAGATCAGAGAAAACCTCTGGAGCGTCTGATGACAGCTAATCCGGAATTCAAGAAGAAATTCAGTTCGAAACTGGAACTTCCGGTATTCATTAATGATGAGCTGGTAACATTCGGTCAGACATATGCGAAAGAGAATGGATATAAACTGGATGAGATGGGAATCCTTGCACTGTACAGCCGTATCGATGTAATGCAAAGAGAAGACCATGCAGTATCTGTTGCAGAAGTTAAAGAGATCATGGATGAAGCAATTGCTCATTCACAGAAAGCAAATGTAAAACACCTTGCACGAAGAGTATTTGGTAAGGGAACAGATGATTCTGACAGAATTATTCTGAAAGAAGAAGATTTTAAAATTTAAGTCAGATTTTGGAAGAGTTTTGACAAACTAAACTGTCAAAACTCTTTCTTTTTGCCCTTTTGTAAAGTATAATGTTGTTATAAATATGCAACAGAATGCGAGGGGTAATTATGGCTGAAAAAAAGAAGAAACCGTATGAAATAGGCGAGCTGGATCAATACCTTTTCGGACAGGGAAATCATTACGAGATTTATAAGAAGCTGGGTGCACATCTGGTACAGGACGGAAAACAAAAAGGTGTGTATTTTGCGGTATGGGCACCGCATGCACAGGCAGTTTCGGTAGTCGGAGAGTTCAATGAATGGGATACAGAGGCGAACCCGATGAAGAGAGAAGAACCTCTGGGAATCTATACCTGTTTTATACCTGGTGTGAAGAAAAATCAGATGTATAAGTATTGTATTGAGACTTATTCGGGAGAACAGATATTTAAGGCAGATCCATATGCCAATTATGCGGAATTAAGACCTGGAACAGCATCCAGAGTTACAGATATCGAGAATATAAAATGGACGGATACAGAATGGATGACCCACAGAAAGACCTGGAATCATAAGCATAAGCCGATGTCTATCTATGAGGCACATATTGGTTCCTGGATGCGCCATCCGGGACGGGAAGATGAAGGTTTCTATACATATAGAGAGTTTGCCAGAGCAATTACCAAATATATTAAAGAAATGGGTTATACACATGTGGAGCTGATGGGGATCGCGGAGCATCCGTTTGACGGTTCCTGGGGATATCAGGTGACTGGTTATTATGCACCGACATCCCGGTATGGAACACCGGAAGATTTCGCATGGATGATCAATTATCTGCATAGAAATAAGATCGGTATCATTCTGGACTGGGTACCGGCCCATTTCCCGAAGGATGCACATGGACTTGCTGATTTTGACGGAACTGCGACGTATGAATATGCAGATCCAAGACTTGGAGAACATCCGGACTGGGGAACAAAAGTGTTTGACTTTGGAAAAAATGAAGTCCGCAATTTCCTGATCTCCAATGCATTGTTCTGGATTGAAAAATTCCATATAGACGGACTTCGTGTAGATGCTGTTGCGTCTATGTTATATCTGGATTATGGACGGAAAGATGGCGAATGGGTAGCGAATAAGTATGGTGAGAATAAGAACCTTGAAGTGATTGATTTCTTCAAACATTTGAACTCTGTTGTTCTTGGAAGAAATCCGGGAGCACTCATGATCGCAGAAGAATCTACAGCATGGCCGAAGGTTACCGGTGATGTGGAAGAAGGCGGTTTAGGTTTCAGCCTGAAGTGGAATATGGGATGGATGCACGATTTCACGGAATATATGAAGCTGGATCCATATTTCCGTAAGGATAATCATCATCTGATGACATTTGCCATGAGTTATGCATACAGTGAGAATTATATCTTGGTATTGTCGCATGATGAAGTGGTACATCTTAAGTGTTCGATGCTTAATAAGATGCCGGGACTGGGATTTGATAAATATGCTAACCTTAAAGCTGGTTATGCATTCATGATGGGACACGCCGGTAAGAAGCTTCTTTTCATGGGGCAGGAATTCGCACAGCTTCGTGAATGGAGCGAGGAAAGAGAACTTGACTGGTTCCTGTTGGCTGAGCCGGAGCATCAGCAGATGAAAGAGTGGGTAAAAGCGTTGCTTCATCTGTATAAGAGTCATAAAGCGATGTATGAGATGGATCAGAGCTGGGAAGGATTTGAATGGATCAATGCGGATGATGGATACAGAAGTATCTATAGTTTCATGAGACATTCCAAAGGTGCAAAGAAGAATCTGTTGTTCGTCTGCAACTTTACGCCGATGGCAAGAGATGATTACAGAGTCGGAGTTCCGAGAAAGAAACAGTATAAGTTGATTCTGAACAGTGATGAGGAAAAATACGGCGGAACCGGAGCGGTAAGGAAGAAGATCTATAAGGCTGAGGCAAAAGAATGTGATGGAAGACCGTATTCATTTGCTTATAAGCTGCCGCCTTACGGAGTTGCTGTGTTTGAATTTTAAGAGGAGTAATTTTAGGATTATTTAAATTTTGGAATAGAGAGATTTTAATTTGAATAAAGTAAAATAAAAAACGCCGGGAAGTTTTTTTAAGCTTCCCGGTGTTTTTATACTAAAGTATGCAAGAAAAGCTGCCAGTGGCAGGTTTGCTGTATTGTCATTATAATTCGTTTGTTACTATAATTACCTGCTAATGCTTATGTCTAGTTGGCAGAGCCGTTAGTTGTGGAATCAGACGTATCAGAGTTGGAAGAATCTGATTCGCTGCTGCCTGGTAAGCTGCTCTGAGTATCGGACTGATCATCGGCACCGTTATTCAGTGAAGAATCATCAGCAGAGTTGTCTGTTGTGCCGGCATCTGAAGAATCTGCATCACTGTTCAGAGAATCATTCTGTGTGTCGTCAGACTGATCATCATCAGTATCTTTGCTGTCCTCTGTATTGGCATCGTTTTTGCTCTTATCTGAATTGTCTTTTTTAGAATCGCTTCCGCCGAACAGATCCTTGAAGAATTTCTTGATCTTGCCCCAGAATCCGCTGTCATCGCTGTTGTCATCCGAACTGCTGTCGGAAGAATTATCTGCGCTGTCGGAATTGTTCGAAGAAGAGTTGTCGGAAGAATCCAGTGTGCTGTTACTTACGACATCATCGCCGAGTGCACTGTCATCCGTATTGTTGATGATTCCGCCATCAGAGCTGTCACTGCCGCCGAAGATTCCTTTGATGGAATTCCAGAGGTTGGAGAAGAATCCCTCGCTCTTTCCGTCGATGTTGTTCAGTGTATTCTTCAGTGCTTTGACATCATAGTCATACTGGGAAATGTTCTTTAACAGTTCAGTGATCTTGTCGATCTGTTCCTGTGTCAGAGTGACATCGTTATTCTTGGCAGCATCTTCCACTGCATCCTGAATATCGTTTTTATCTTTTAAGCCGTCTTCAATAACGCTTTCTTTGGCATCATTCATGACATCTTCGGCTTTGTCCTGTCCGATATCATTTGCCAGATCTCCTGTTGTGACAAGTTCGTCGGTTGCGGCAGCCTTCTGATCTTCGTTCAGAGTTGTTCCGGTGGCTTTCTCATAAGCCATCATGATTCCTGTCAGTGCGCCTGTTCCGGATACTTCGATCGGAGAAGCAGCGATAACGTTACAGTTCTCAACACCGGATGTAAGAAGTGTACTGGAGATCATAGAACTTGTAACATAAGTTAAGTTGGAAACCTTTACTTGGATTCCGCCGCTTGTGGTCGGCTCTACATATGAACAGCTGTAGGTACGGGTACCGATCTGTTCTTCCGGAGCGACCCCCTCGAGATATTTTCTTTCATCTGCATTGGTAACTTCGATGACATCTGCTTTGTCAGAAGAGGTACCAAAGTACTCATACATGGAATTCTTCTGTGAATCTGACAGGTTGGCTCCAAGTGTTACAACTTTAGATGAATCTGCCTTTACGACCAATGGTGCCGCAGTAGAACCAAGTACAACTGCCATGGCAACTGGTAATGCTCTTTTTAAATTTTTCATAATGCGTGGTGTGTTCACCATGCCCCCTTTTTATTAAATATATTTATCCCTGTTACTTCTTAAATATAGCATAAAAAACTATGTTTTCCTAGGAAATATAAATTAACTATTTCTAAAGATTTTCTGTAGACGTGCGTCAAAATCGTTCTGTGATATCATCCCCTGCATGACAGCGATCAGTTCCTGGTCTTTGAAAAAGAGAAATGTCGGAAGAAGATCTGTCTGATACTCAGCTGCGAGAAGTCCGGATTCTGTGGTCTCTACTTCAAAAAAGCGAATGCTGCCGGAATATTTTTTCTGATATTTTTTTTCGAGATCTTCTATAATGGGACGCATCATTGCACATTTTCCACACCAGACGGCGTAGAACATGACTACGGCAAACACGGGATGGTCCGTGCTTTCACCCGCCGGTGCATCGGAAGAAAGCTGCCAGTGACAGGCCCTGAAGCTTTCAAAGTTTTGTGTCGTCAGATGTAACATAAGCTTCCACCCTTTCACAGGATTACAGGAGCATAAGATATGCTCTCTATTAATATATGAAAGGAAAGGGAAGAGGTTCCTTTATCTGCGTTTTGCGATCAGTTTGCAGATCGGATTGCCCATGGAAGAGAATTTTGCTTCATATTCGGTCATAATATTTCCCTGATTCATTTTACTGTCATTATGAAGATCATAGGAAAGTTGATCCAGAACGAACAGTTCGGAAGTCTTAAGTTCTTCTACGGAAAAGTCGAAGAGCGGACGGTTGTCTGTCTTGAATTCTACGGTTCCGTCTGCAGTCAGGACTTTGTCATAAAGCTTGAAAAATTCGTTGGATGTCAGTCTTCTTCTTGCATGGCGGGCCTTTGGCCATGGATCGGAGAAGTTCAGGTAGATACGGGATACTTCCGCCGGGGCGAATACCGTCGGCAGGTCATTCGCATCCATACAGATGAATCGGATGTTGGCAGGAGCTTTTCCTTCGGCTTCCAGTTCCTGGAATTTCTCAACGGCACGTAATAAGACGCTGGAATAGCGTTCGATGCCGACGTAGTTGATCTGTGGGTTTTCGGCTGCGAGAGTCAGAAGAAACTGACCTTTTCCCATACCGATCTCGATGTGCAGCGGTCGTTCATTTTGGAACTCCTGATTCCAGTGTCCGCATAAGCTTTCCGGATTCTTAACAACTTCTTTGCAGGCTTCGAGAACGCTCTCTGCACGTGGTATATTTCTAAGACGCATATGTGTGTTCCTCCTTATAATCAATGGATTTGCAAGGATTTTCTGACATTTTGCAAATCGTTCTTAGTTTAGCGTCTGTGCAGGAAAAAGTCAATGGAAGTGGAAATTGTCAGAAGAATTGAGAAAAATAATACAATATATACAAAATGATAGTGGTAATTTTAGAAAATAGGTGTATTATTATAACATGGATAAAAAAGTAACAATTATTCGTTGTGAAATGTGCAAAAAGGAGGGCGGCTTATGAACTCTGTTATTGAGAAATTAGCTGAAGTGGAAGAAACGGCGGAGGCGATCGTAGAGCATGCCAGACAGCAGAAAAGTGAAATTGAAAAACAGATACAGGAAGAAAGGAATCAATTTGACCGGGACCTGGAAGAAGAGACACAGAAAAAACTGGAGAAGATAAAAGCAAAGTCGCAGCAGGAAGTAGAGAAAGTTCTGGACCGGGAACGGAAGAAGGACCAGAAGGCGATTGATGATCTGAAGAGGGAATACGAAGAAAATCATGACATTTATGCAGAGGAAATCGTAAGACATATGATCGAGGTGTAGCGTATGGGAAATGTGATGGCTTACAGCGGGATCACGACAAAGGTACGTGCGATGTCGGCGAAGCTTCTGAAAGAGAAAGATTATGATACGATCGCAGGTCTTGGTACAGTGACAGAAGCAATCGAATATCTGAAAGACAAGACGGCGTATGCACCATATGTGGAGCGGATGGATGTTTCCTTATATCATAGGGGAAATGTGGAGAAGATCCTGTATCAGTCGTTGTTCGATGATTATTCGAGGATCTTCCGGTTTGCCGGGATGGAGCAGAAGACGTTCTTAAAATTATACTGGAAACGGTATGAAGTCGATCTGATCAACTACTGTTTGAGGATCGTGTTCAATCATTATGAGAAACCATTTGATCTGGAATACAAGAAAGAGTTTTTTGACAGATATTCACAAATTTCCATAGACCGGTTGATAACTTCGAAAAATATCGACGAGCTTGTAGATAACTTACGGGATACGGAATATTATGGTGCGCTTGCCAGAATCAGAGATTCCGGAGCGGGAACGCTGTTTGATTATGATCTGGCATTGGATCTGTATTATTTTTCTACGATGTGGAAAAAGGGAAAACGGGTTCTGAAAGGACATGAGCAGAAGATATTCTTAAAGGACTATGGAATGAAGATCGATCTTCTGAATCTTCAGTGGATCTACCGTGCGAAGAAGTATTATCATATGCTTCCGCCGGATATCTATTCGATGACGATCCCGATCCACTATCGGATAAAAGTAGAAGAATTCAAGACACTGGTGGAGACGCCGACACTGGAACAGTTTGAAGCAGAAGTGGAAAAGACGTACTATGCAGGAAAATATAATTATATGCAGACGGATAAAACACTGGAACAGATGTACCGCGACTGCCTGCGGAAGTTGTACCTGACTGATAAAAGGAATGATCCGTATTCGATCGCGATTGTCAATACGTATCTGTTCCTGAAAGAAGAAGAAATCTATAAACTAACGACAGCCCTTGAGTGTATCCGTTACGGTTTGACGAAGGGAGAGACATTAGGATACTTAGGAGGTGTGAATCAATGATTGTTAAGATGAAGTTCTTAAGCATCAGCGGACCGAAGAATGATATCGACCGTGTCTGCGAGGTGTATCTGTCGAAATACGAGATGCAGCTTGAGAATGCGGCGGCGGAGCTTAAGACGACCGACAACCTGCAGCCTTTTGTGGAAATCAATCCATACAAAGAGCCTCTTGCGAAGGCAGAACAGTTCAGCGCACTGTTAGCGGATGAAGACCAGAGGATCGATGTATTGATGAATCAGGAGGATATGCTGAACCTGATCCGGGATGTCAATCATGACTATCTGGATCTGCTGGAGAAGAAAGAGTTAACGAAGAAGCAGGTAGATGAATACAAAGAAAAGCTTCTGATCATGGAGCCGTTCCGGACACTGGAACTGGATATGCAGAAATCATTAAAGTATAAATATATGAAAGTCCGGTTCGGACGGGTAGATGTGAATTATTACAAACGTCTGGAAAAATATTTATTTGATGATCTGAATGCGGTATTTATCGAAGGTACGAGGAATGAAAATTATGTATACGGATGTTATTTCGTATCGAATGCGGATTCCAGTAAGGTGGATTCGGTATTCAATTCCTTACATTTTGAAAGGATTGCAATTCCATCCGAATACATAGGAACGCCGGCGCAGGCCTGTGAAGAGCTTGAAAAAGAAATTGAAGAAAAACAGAAAGAGATTGCTGGGATTAAAAAACAGATCAGTGAGCTGATGGCAAAGAATGCCGCAAAGCTCCGAGGTGCGAAGACGCGTCTGGAAGAACTGGCTACGAACTTTGATGTCCGCAAGCTGGCGGCAAGGATCGAAGAGGGAGATAATAAAGAAGACTATTACATCCTGTGCGGATGGATGGGCGAAGATGATGTGAACAAATTCCTGGCGGAATCGAAGAATGATGATAAGGTATTCGTTGTTGTAGAAGAAGACAAGGAGAAATTCTTCGGAGAGCCGCCGACGAAGCTTAAGAATCCAAGGTTCTTCAAGCCGTTCGAGATGTTCATACGGATGTACGGGCTTCCGGCAAATGATGAGATGGATCCGACGATGTTCGTGGCACTGACGTATACATTTATCTTTGGTGCGATGTTCGGGGATGTCGGCCAGGGCTTATGCCTGTTTGTATTCGGCGGGCTTTTGTACCTGATTAAGAAGATCAACCTGGCTGGGATCATATCCATTGCGGGACTGTTCTCAACATTCTTTGGATTCATGTTCGGAAGTATCTTCGGATTCGAAGATGTGATACAGGCACACTGGTTAAGGCCGGTGGATGCGATGACGAACCTGCCGTTTATCGGACAGCTCAACACAGTATTTGTGGTTGCCATTGCATTTGGCATGGGACTGAATATCCTGGTGATGATCTTTAACGTGATCAATTCGATCAAGAGTCATGATGTGGAAAATATGTTATTTTCCCATAATGGAATCGCGGGACTGGTGTTCTACGGATTCCTGGTGCTGACGATCGTGCTTTACATGACGGGACATAAGGTTCCGGGCAATATCCTGATGGTGATCTTCCTGGGAGTTCCGGTGATCTTGTTCGTATTCAAGGAACCGCTGGGAAATCTGGTGACAAAGCAGCATAAGAAGATGGAAGAGGGCAAGGTAATGTTCTTCGTGCAGGCTGTCTTCGAACTGTTCGAGACGATGCTGAGCTATTTCTCCAATACCATTTCTTATGTGCGTATCGGTGCATTTGCCGTCAGCCATGCGGCGATGATGGAGGTTGTGCTGATGTTATCCGGTGCAAGTGCGGGACACACGAACTGGATCGTGTTCGTACTTGGAAATGTGCTGGTGTGCGGACTGGAAGGTCTGGTCGTCGGTATCCAGGTACTGCGTCTGGAATATTATGAGATGTTCAGCAGGTTCTATAAGGGAACCGGACGGGAGTTCAAGCCGTTTCACAGCCAGAGTGACGAAAAGTAAAGAAACGATTTAAGTGATTTTGTGATCCAGAGGATAAATCGCCATGCGTTCGAAAGAAACTGCTGCCTGCAGGAACTGTCACTGCCAGTTCATTGCGGATGCTTTGGCGGATTCTACAGATATGGTAAGAACAGGAGGTTAACGAAGATGGTACCAAAGAGTAGTTTATTCATTCGCATTGTTGCGGGTGCATATGTAATATATTTAGGAGAAAAGCTGATCAACAGTTCACTTGCGGATAGACCGGAGAATTATATACTTTATATAGCGGCAGGCGTAATATTCGCATTGATTGGTCTTTACTGGCTGGTAGGATCCGGAATCAAGATGGTGAAAAAGGAATACCGGGACGACAGCATTAGGGGCCGTATGAATGAATCTGAGAATGAGACGGAAGAAGTAAAAGCAACAGAAGAAAATGAATCAGAAGAACCGGTGGAAGAAACAGAAGAAAGCGCTACGCCAGAAAATGACAAACCAGTGAGATAAAAGATTAACAAAAAGATAAACAAAAATAAGGAGGAGAATATATGCGCGTAGGTATGGGATATGATGTACACAAGTTAGTAGAAGGAAGAGATCTGATCCTTGGTGGGGTGAAGATCCCTTACGAGAAGGGACTTCTTGGTCATTCGGATGCAGATGTATTATTACATGCAATCATGGATGCGCTTTTGGGGGCTGCAGCGCTGGGTGATATAGGAAAGCATTTTCCGGATACAGATCCGGCGTACAAAGGTGCGTCCAGTATCAGGCTTTTGGAAGAAGTGGGAAGAATGATCGACGAGAAATTATATGTGATCGGCAATATCGATGCAACGATTATTGCACAGCGGCCGAAGATGGCGCCGCACATTGAACAGATGCGGAAAAATGTGGCAGAGGCACTGCATATCGAGGTGGATCAGGTGAATATCAAGGCAACGACAGAAGAAGGACTTGGTTTTACTGGAACGGGAGAAGGAATTTCTTCACAGGCAATTGCAAGTCTGGATACGATCGCTAATTACAGTTACAGAGTTGGACCTTCAGAAGGTGGATGTGCCGGCTGTGGCGGATGTATGAAAGTGCAGGAAAGTTAGATAACGCAAAAATGATAAAAGCAGGCGGATAGACAGCAAATGCACAGAAGCAGATAGAAAAATAAGAGAAAAAGGGAAAAACAAAATGAAGATAAGAAAGCTGGAAACAGAAGAAAAACAGAACACGAAAAAGCTGTATGAAGAAGTGTTTTCAGAAGACAGCAAAAGTTTTGTTGATTATTATTATGAAGAAAAACTAAAAGACAATCAGATTTATGTAGTAGAAGAGGACGGAGAAATACAGGCTATGCTGCATCTGAATCCATATGAACTCGCGG
>OICZ01000651.1_pt1 | contig 13512 bp, 9 predicted proteins | sample 1581461 | NCBI WGS metagenome assembly OICZ01 (sample SAMEA3882548, study PRJEB24775) | human gut metagenome | biome: human-associated habitat; feature: intestine environment; material: feces | place: Netherlands | collected 2009/2010 | reverse complement strand
AAGTAATCCCTTTTTGTTCACATACCGGATATACGGTTTTATATTTTTTGCGCAATGATTACTGCTGCCACCCGGAAACCGGTAAATATATGGCTTTACATCTGTTAGCTCATATAAATATTTCTGTAGTTTCATAAGGTCTTTCGAAAATGCACCTACATTCGCATAAATCTGATCATAATTATGACTGTAGGAATGCATTGCCAATGTATGACCTTCTAACACGATTCTTTGATACATTTTCTTGGCATGTTCCGTTTCTTTTCCTACGACAAAGAATGTCGCCTTCACCTTATGTTTCTTTAGAATATCAAGAATCTGTGCCGTATGATCGGATGGTCCGTCATCAAAGGTTAAATAAACTTTCTTTTGATTCAAATTACTGTTGGTTAAAAAGCCACTTTCCCCTTCACCCTGACTTGCAATCTGAAACCAGTATGTCTTTGTTCCCTTCCCTTGTGCCAGAAATGTGAACAGAAGAATCCCTATGATCATATATGCAAAAAATTTCTTTTTCATATTCTTCCTCTTTTCTAATTTTGTAAGATATTCTTTTTCTTTAGAATATGAAATTTCAAAAAATATATTCTGGAATATTTTTCAAACAATGATTGATACACAAAAAGAAAGCAACAGATTTCTCTGCTGCTTTCTCTTTGTGTATTAAGAAGTTTTACAAACTATGTAATTATTATACTTCGAAAATCAGATCTCCGTAACTTGGCATTGGCCAGTCTTCTTTTGCTACTAACATTTCCAGTTTGTCTGCTGGTTCACGTACGGCACTCATATCTGTGAAAATCGTATCATGATAGTAGCGAGCCTGAGCTTCACTTTCTAATGCCTGAGCTTCTGGAATATCAGCTTCTAACTTGTTGATCGCTGCAAACAGATCTTTTAAGTTTGCTGTGATATCTTCTAACAATTTTTCCTGTACAGAGCTGTCAACACCAACTGTCTTTAATTCAGCAACGCCATTTGCAAGTTTTCTCTGGTATTTCATAACTGCTGGAACAATCTGTTTCTTAGCGATATCTAATGTTGCAAGTCCTTCAATGTTAATTGTATTAGAATACTGTTCATATAATACTTCAACACGAGATTCTAATTCTTCTTTTGTGTATACTCCAAATTTCTCAAACATCTTAACTGCTTTATCTGTTGTTAATGTTGGGATTGCATCTACCATGCTGTGTAAGTTTGGAAGTCCTCTTCTCTCAGCTTCAGCTACCCATTCGTCAGAATATCCGTTACCATTAAAGATAACTCTCTGATGCTGTGTTAATAATTCTTTTGTGATCTCGTGAGCTTCCATAGCTACTGCTTCAACTCCGCCTTCTACTTTCTCTAATCTGTCACATACATCTGCAAAGACATCTGCTACGATTGTATTTAATACAACGTTTGGATCAGAGATAGACTGTGTAGAACCTACCATACGGAATTCGAATTTGTTTCCTGTAAATGCGAATGGTGATGTTCTGTTACGGTCTGTTGCATCTTTCTCAAATGCTGGTAATGAATGAACACCAGATGCTAATTTGTCTCCATGTTTGGATTCTGTCGCCTCACCTCTTGTTACAAGCTGTTTTACAACATCTTCTAACTGATCTCCAAGGAAGATAGAGATGATTGCCGGCGGTGCTTCGTTTGCTCCAAGTCTGTGGTCATTTCCCGGATCGGCAGCCGATTCACGGAGCAGATCTGCGTGTACATCAACTGCTTTCAGGATACATGCCAGTACCAGAAGGAACTGTACATTTTCATGAGGTGTCTTTCCCGGATCCAGCATATTGATTCCGTCATCTGTTGTGATAGACCAGTTGTTATGCTTACCAGATCCGTTGACTCCTGCAAACGGTTTCTCGTGAAGCAGACATTTCAGTCCATGCTCGCATGCTACCTTTTTCAGTGTCTTCATGATGATCTGGTTGTGATCCACTGCAATATTGGCCTCTGCATAGATCGGTGCAAGTTCGTGCTGTGCAGGTGCCACTTCGTTGTGCTGTGTCTTCGCTGCAACGCCGAGTTTCCATAATTCTTCGTTGACATCTTTCATATAGGAAGCAACCCTCTGACGGATCGTTCCAAAGTAATGATCGTCAAGCTCCTGTCCTTTCGGCGGCATTGCTCCGAAAAGTGTACGTCCTGTGTAAATAAGGTCTTTTCTCTGTAAGAATTTCTTTGCATCAACAAGGAAGTATTCCTGCTCCGGTCCTACAGAAGGTGTTACTTTCTTTGATGTTGTATTTCCGAACAGACGAAGCAGTCTGATGGATTCTTTGTTGATTGCTTCCATAGATCTGAGAAGCGGTGTTTTTTCATCCAGTGCCTCACCTGTGTAAGAGCAGAATGCTGTCGGGATGCAAAGGATCGCTCCGGCTGCATCTTTTCTTACAAATGCCGGTGATGTACAATCCCATGCTGTATATCCTCTTGCTTCAAATGTAGCACGAAGTCCGCCTGACGGGAAAGAAGAAGCATCCGGCTCCCCTTTGATCAGTTCTTTTCCTGAAAAGCTCATCAGAACCTTTCCGCTTGGAAGCGGAGCTGAGATGAAGGAATCATGCTTTTCAGCAGTAACTCCTGTCAGTGGCTGGAACCAGTGTGTATAATGGGTTGCACCTTTTTCGATTGCCCATTCTTTCATCTCATGTGCAATTACATCTGCTGTCTCAAGATCCAGCTCTTTTCCTTCTTCAATTGTCTGTTTTAATTTTTTGTATACTTTTTTCGGAAGTCTCTCCTGCATTACTGCATCGTTAAAAACATCTTCGCCAAAAATTTCTGCCACGCTTAACCATCCACTACTCATAATTACCTTCCTTTCTCTAACGCAAAAAAACGAGGAAGCTCCACTTTGTGGAACTTCCTCGTTCATTGTGATCTCTGTTATTTAAGATATATTTACGATACTCTTTTTTCTTTCAAATTTCAAGACCAATTTTTCAATTTGTGTATATTTTCACAAAACTTCATAAGTTTTCAACTTCTTTTTCAACACTTATACCAGTCACTTCTTAGACCTCGAACAGCAGATCTCCGTAAGAAGGCATCGGCCACATATTCTTGTTGACGATCATTTCCAGTTCATCCACTGGTTTTCTTAAAGCTTCCATTGCCGGTACAACTTTCTGCATGAAGAAGAATGCCTGTTCTTTTCCTTCTGTCTCCGGTACTTCTGCCACAACAGTTTCCAGTGCTCTGAGTGCTTCTTTTGTGTCTTTCAAAAGATCAGCCGACTGTACAAGAAGCTCTTCCTGTACACCTGTATATGCTGCAGCGCTTGCCTGTTTTACCTGGTTGATCGAATTAGCCAGCGAAGTTACATATTGGATCACAGCCGGGATAATATGCTTGCTTGCGATATCGATCATGGAACGTGCTTCAATGTTGATTGCCTTTGAGTATGCCTCATATTTGATCTCTGCACGGGATTCCAGTTCTGCACGGCTGAATACATCGAATTTTTCAAACATTTCAACCGCATTGTCATATGTCAGACATTCAATAGACTCTACCATGGTCTTAATATTCGGAAGTCCTCTTCTTTCGGCTTCCTTCACCCACTCATCAGAATATCCGTTGCCATTGAATACAATTCTCTGATGTTTGGATGCATATTCCTTGATCAGATCATGGACTGCAAGATCAAAATCTTCTGCTTTTTCGAGTACATCGCAGGCATCAGAGAAGGACTCAGCCACGATTGTATTTAATACTACGTTCGGTGCTGCCACCGAGTCTCTGGATCCTACCATACGGAACTCAAATTTATTTCCTGTAAATGCGAATGGTGAAGTACGGTTTCTGTCAGTTGCATCCTTTGCAAAATCCGGGAGCGTACTTACACCGGTATGTAATTTGCCGCCTTTTAAGCTGTGTGCAGCTTCTCCGGTATCAATAAGCTGTGCAAGCACGTCTTCAAGCTGTTCTCCGAGGTATGCGGAAATAATTGCCGGCGGTGCTTCATTTGCTCCAAGTCTGTGATCGTTTCCTACGTCAGAAGCAGATTCACGGAGCAGGTCTGCATGCAGGTCTACTGCACGGAGAATACAGGTCAGAACCAGAAGGAACTGAATATTATCATGAGGTGTCTTTCCCGGATCCAGAATGTTGATCCCATCATCTGTAACCAGTGACCAGTTATTATGCTTTCCGGAACCATTTACACCTTCAAACGGCTTTTCGTGTAACAGGCATTGAAGATTATGGCGATATGCCACTTTCTTCAGCGTCTCCATGATCAGCTGATTATGGTCAACTGCTACGTTGCACTGTGCATAGATCGGCGCAAGCTCATGCTGTCCAGGTGCCACTTCGTTGTGCTGTGTCTTTGCAGCTACACCCATCTTCCAGAGTTCTTCATTGACATCAGTCATAAATGCTGCAATTCTCTCACGGATCGCACCAAAATAATGATCATCCAGTTCCTGTCCCTTCGGAGGATTTGCTCCGAATAATGTACGTCCTGTAAATACAAGATCCTTTCTCTTAAGATATTTTTCTCTGTCTACCAGGAAATATTCCTGCTCAACTCCAACAGATGGTGTAACCTTTTGGGACGTTGTGTTTCCAAAAAGACGCAGAAGACGGATGGATTGTTTGTTGATTGCTTCCATAGAGCGAAGAAGAGGTGTCTTCTGATCCAATGCTTCTCCGGTATAGGAACAAAATGCTGTCGGTATATATAAAATCGATCTTTTCCCATCCGGACTCTTTTTAACAAATGCAGGCGATGTACAATCCCACGCTGTATAACCTCTTGCTTCAAATGTGGAACGCAGTCCTCCTGACGGGAAGGAAGATGCATCCGGTTCTCCTTTGATCAGCTCTTTTCCCGAAAACTCCATCAGGATCTTTCCATCTGACTTCGGTGCTGAAATAAACGAATCATGCTTTTCAGCTGTTGCTCCTGTAAGAGGCTGGAACCAGTGCGAATAGTGAGTGGCACCCTTTTCAATCGCCCACTCTTTCATCTCATGTGCAATAACGTCTGCTGTTGCAGCCTGAAGCTCTTTACCTTCTTCTATCGTCTTTTTCAGCTCTTTGTAAGTCTTCTTCGGAAGTCTTTCCTGCATAACAGCATCATTGAAGACGTTTTCTCCAAATATTTCTGCTACACTAATCCATTCGCTCATCCCATGTACCTCTCTTTTCTACTACTCATTTTCTACTACTCATACAAAACGGTCGTTTTTTGATTCAAATAAAGGAGTCTTGCACTCACGCAAAACTCCTTTTATACCGTTTTCTTCGGACGCCTTTGTCCATGATATTATCAAAAATCAGACTATTCAGCTTTTCCGTCAGAACCGAACAGAATCATTTTCTCTTTTACTTTTTCAACGATTGCATCTGCACCCGGTTTCAGAAGTTTACGTGGATCGTATCCTTTTCCTTCAAGATCCTTTCCTGCTTCAATGTATTTGCGGGTAGCTTCTGCGAATACCAACTGACATTCTGTATTAACATTGATCTTAGAAACTCCAAGGTCAATTGCTTTCTTAATCATATCATCCGGAATTCCTGTACCTCCGTGAAGTACGAGCGGAAGTTCTCCTGTGAGCTCCTGAACTGCTGCAAGAGTCTCAAAGCTGAGTCCTTTCCAGTTTGCCGGATATTTTCCATGAATGTTACCGATACCTGCTGCAAGGAAATCAACGCCAAGGTCTGCAATCATCTTGCATTCCTTAGGATCTGCGCATTCGCCCATTCCTACAACACCGTCTTCTTCTCCACCGATAGAACCAACTTCTGCTTCGATAGAAAGTCCTTTTCCATGGCAAAGTTTAACAAGTTCTGTAGTCTTCTCAATGTTTTCTTCGATCGGATAATGAGATCCGTCAAACATAACTGATGAGAATCCTGCATCTATACATTTCAGGCAGCCTTCATAGCTACCATGATCAAGATGAAGTGCAACCGGAACCGAAATGTCCATTTCTTTGATCATTCCATTTACCATTCCTACAACTGTTCTGTATCCAGCCATGTACTTTCCTGCGCCTTCAGACACACCAAGAATAACCGGTGATCTTAATTCCTCAGCTGCAGTCAGAACTGCTTTAGTCCATTCAAGATCGTTGATATTAAACTGTCCTACTGCATAATGACCTGCTTTTGCTTTTTTTAACATCTCTGTTGCTGAAACTAACATTTTGTATTCCTCCACTTCTCTGTTAAAGGCTTTTATAGGCTGACCCCCAGGGGAATCGAACCCCTGATTCGACCGTGAGAGGGTCGCGTCTTGACCGCTTGACCAGGGGGCCAGATGTATGTTCATTAGCTGTCTGGCTAACTCACTTGCTTAGTATAACGTACTTCTTTTCATTTGACAAGACCTTTTTTTATTTTTTTACTGTTCCTCTTCCGGAACTACGATTTTAAGCGCCTGTTTCGCGTTCTTGATGCAGACACTATCGTGTTCCCCACCGAACTCTCCATCCAGCGTCCATGGGATCTCTTCCACTGATTCAAAATGGATCTCACCTGTCTTAAATGAATAAATGTGCTTCGTATTGATCTGGCTGCTCAGAAGCGCCCCAATGATCTCCTGAAGCGCGAGCGGGTTCTTCGGTGTCCGGATCAGGGTAACCTCAAATTCTCCGTCATCAAAAACCACATTCTTCCCGATCATATTACGGAAACCGCCAACAGATCTGGAATTCGTCACCATACCATAAATAAATTCGTCCTCAATCGTTTCTCCGTCATGTGTCACTTTTAATTTATATGACGGGATATCAAAAATTCTGGTTGCTCCTTCCAGCACATATGCCAGATGTCCCAGAACATTCTTCATTTCCTGCTTTGTCTCATAAGATACATCCGTGAAGAGTCCGAATGCTGCAATGTACACGAACACATCTCCGTTAAACCGTCCGATATCACAGGGAAATTCTTTTCCCCCTGCAGCTGTACTTGCCGCCTGGAGAAGATTCTTCGGGATATGGAGACTGCTCGCAAAGTCGTTGGTCGTTCCTGTCGGGATGTAACCGACCGGAATCTTTTTTTCTCTCTTCATCATTCCGGTTACGACCTCATCAAGTGTTCCGTCACCACCACTGCAGATCACACGGTCATACTCCTCTGTAAATGTCTTTACTTTATAATAAGCGTCTTTATATTTCTGCGTCGGATATACAACCACTTCATATCCTGCTTTTACAATAATGTCAATAATATCAGAAAGCTTCGGTTTTAAAAGTCCCTTTCCTGCATTCGGATTATAAATAAACAATGCTTTTTTCATACGTCCGTCCTCCTGTTATCTATTCTTTTCTCTATAAGGGCTGTCCCCACAGCTCCTTACGGATACATGCATTATAGCATAAAGAGCCTGCTTTCGGCAGACTCTTCAAAGTTTTATGCAATTATCTGTTCTTAACGTTCACAAGAAACCTTTCGATACCAGCTGCTGCTTCCTTTTCATCTGTTCCGTTCGAAACAACGGTGATTTCCTCTCCCGGCATCAGTGTCAGACTCATCATCCCCATAATGCTCTTTGCATTGACTTGCTTCTGGTCAACTTCGATATATACCGAACTTGAATACTGACTAGCTTCCTGAACAAGAAGTGCAATCGGTCTGGCGTCTAATCCCTCGGACAATTGAATCTTAACAGGTTTTTTGATCATAATGTTCCTCCTTGCTTAGCCCTTATCTCTTCCGCCATTTCACTTAACTTGCGCAATCTGTGGTTCACTCCGGACTTGCCTACCGGATTTTGCAGAAGTGCGCCTAACTCTTTTAAAGATGCCTCCGGATATGTAAGTCTTGTAAGGGCCATGTCCTTCAATCCTTCCGGCAGCTTATCGAGTCCTTTTGTTTCCTCAATATACCTTATATCGTCGATCTGCTTTACAGCAGCGGAAACCGTTTTATTGATATTCGCAGTCTCGCAGTTCACTTTTCGATTCACCGTATTCCTCATATCTTTCAATATACGGATATTCTCCAACTCCATCAGTGACTGATGTGCCTCCATCACATTCAGCACATCCACGATCTGAGCTCCTTCTTTCAGATAAACCACAAATGATTTCTTCCTTGATACAATCTTTGCGTCCAGAGCAAAACATCTCATTATCTTCTGAATCTGCTGCGCTTTTCCCATCGACGCACAGACAATTTCAAAATGATAGGACTTCTCCGGGTCGCTCATGGATCCCGATGCAAGAAAAACGCCACGCAGGAAAGACCGCTTACAGCAAGTCTCCTGAATCACGACATTCTTTACTACAGAAAGCTCTTCTTCCACGTCTCCATAAGGATTGAGCAGTTTTGCCGCCTGAAGCACCCTGATAGCATCTTCGTGTTTTTTTACAACTATATAATAGTAGCTGCTGCCTTTTTCCCGGTTCACCCGAATAGCGATATCAACCACTATATTAAACGTTCTTCTCAATAAAGTAAAGCTTTTTCTTGCAACTGCCAGATTTTCCGTATGAATCTTAAGTGCTGCATGACCTCTGCTGTCGATCATGACAGCCCCGCACATGCTGATGATCGCTGCAAGTTCTGCAATCTGGCAATGTCTTGCAGGACTTAGCTGACGCGATATTTCTTCTTTAATATTTCCAGAAAAAGACATACTATCACCTATTTTGCTTTCGTAATTGCATCTTTCTCGATATCACGATGCTCTTTTCTTACACCGTACTCTTTCTCTGCCACAGACAGCCGTTCATACAACTCATTGGCAAGTGTCACGGAGCGGTGTTTTCCGCCGGTACATCCGATTGCGATCACAAGCTGGTTCTTTCCTTCTGCAACATAGTTCGGAATCAGAAACTCAACCATGTCGACCAGCTTCTTCAGGAATTCTTTTGAAATATCGTTATTCATCACGTAATCCCTGACCGGCTTGTCATTGCCACTCTGCGGGCGAAGTTCATCAATATAATACGGATTCGGAAGAAATCTGACATCAAATACCAGGTCTGCATCACTCGGAATTCCATATTTAAATCCGAAAGATAACACAGTAATGTACAGATTCTTGTATTCTTTATTCTCGGCAAAAATACGGTTCAGTTCACTGCGCAGCTCCCTGGTCAGCATCCGGCTTGTATCCAGGATATAATCTGCCCTTTCTTTTAAAAAGGCAATTTTCTTACGTTCTTTGGCAATCCCGTTCTCAATTCTGCCGCCCTTTGAGAGTGGGTGGTTCCTTCTTGTCTCTTTATATCTTTTCACCAGTGTATCATCATTCGATTCAAGGAAAAGAATCTCCAGTGGTATCTTGGCTTTTTCAAGTTCGTCCAGAACCTGGTCCAATGCACGCAGATTCTGTCCACTGCGAATATCAAGTCCCAAAGCGATTTTCGTGATCTCACCATTTGGAACGATCAAAAGTTCTGTCAGTTTTGTCATTAAAGGAATCGGCATATTATCCACACAGAAATATCCCATATCTTCCATCATTTTCAAAGTTGTACTTTTCCCTGCTCCGGACATTCCCGTTACAATTACGAATCTCATCCCTAAAATTCTCCTATTTGTTTCACTTCCGGTTCCATCGTAACACCGGTATCTTCTTTCACTTTCGCTGTTACCTGCCGGATCAGCTCCATCACATCAGCCGCCGTCGCATTTCCTTTATTGATCACAAATCCACTGTGCTTTTCAGAAACCTGTGCTCCACCTACTGTAAATCCTTTCAGACCACTGTCCTGGATCAGTTTTCCTGCAAAATATCCTTCCGGACGCTTAAAGGTGCTGCCTGCACTCGGATACTCCAGCGGCTGCTTCGATACACGCTTCTGACGGAGGTCATCCATCTGCGCTTTTATTTCTTCTTTTTTGCCTTCTGTAAGCGAAATCACGGCACCCAAAACGATATATCTTTTCTCCGGGATAATGCTTGTACGGTATCCGAGTCCCAGTTCTTCTGCCGGAAGCTCCATGATCTCGCCCTCTTCTGTCATAACCCTGACACTCGTCAGTACATCCTTCATCTCTCCGCCATACGCGCCGGCGTTCATCACAACCGCTCCGCCAAGCGTTCCCGGAATACCTGCTGCGAACTCAAATCCGGTCAGTGCTGCATCAAGTGCTGCATTTGCAATCTGCGCAAGCGAACATCCTGCCTGCGCCGTGATCTGATTTCCTTCTACCTGAAATGTTCCCATACTCTTATAAAGCTGGATAATCGCTCCTCTGAAGCCTTTGTCTCCAACCAGAAGGTTGCTTCCATTTCCTACTATATATATAGGTATCGAAAATTCCCGGCACACCCGAATTGTCTCTGCCAGTTCCTTTTCATTCGATGGCATGATAAAATAATCTGCCGGACCACCGATCCGGAAGGTTGTATGCTTCTTCATCGGTTCATCCTTCTGTATTTTGGCTGCATCGACCACATTATACAAACATGTCTCAAAATTCTGTTCCATTCTCTTCTCCTAGTATCTATAAATATTCTATGCCATTCTTCTCTTTTTATTTAACAGGAAATTGCCATTGGACCTCCCGCCAAATAGAAGTTACTACGTGCCAAAGCACGTTTTAATATCATCCTCATATGACGTAAGTGTCAAAAATAAATTTTAGCACTTACATCATATGATACACCAAAAAATATGCAAGTTCAACGCGCTCTTGCAAAATTAAGTGAAATGCGATATAGTAAGGCATAACATAGAAATTTTATCAATATTTTCAAAAAGGAGTGATTTTTAACTGTGGACTCGAGTGTCTCGCAAATACTTATTTTGCTAGTCCTGCTGCTCTTATCCGGCATATTTTCGTCAGCCGAGACAGCACTTACAACCTACAACAAAATCCGGATGCGTGCCCTTGCAGACGAGGGTAACAAGCGTGCCAGCGCCGTACTTGCCGTAACTGAGAATTCAGGTAAAATGCTTAGCGCGATCCTCATCGGCAACAACATTGTTAATACTGCGGTAGCTTCCCTTGCCACCACAATCGCATACCGCCTTGGTGGAACCGCCGTCGCGATCGCAAGTGGGCTTATGACGCTTCTCATCCTCCTTTTCGGAGAGATTACTCCGAAGACGATGGCAACCATTCATGCTGAGAAGATGTCTCTTTTCTACGCACCGGTTATCAATATTTTCATGAAGATCATGACTCCGTTTATCTTCATTGTAAACGGCCTCTCCACCGGTCTTCTGATGCTTCTTCGCATCGATCCGAATGCCAAAGACAATACCATGACCGAAGCTGAACTCCGAAGTGTGGTAAATGTCAGCCATCAGGACGGCGTGATCGAATCAGATGAAAAAGAGATGATCTACAATGTGTTTGATCTCGGTGATGCCATTGCCAAAGACGTCATGGTTCCCCGTGTCAACGTAACTTTTGCTGATATTGACAGCAGTTACGACGAACTGATCGACCTGTTCCGGGAAGACAAATTCACCCGTCTTCCGGTTTACCAGGAGACAAAAGATAATGTTGTCGGAACGATCAATATGAAAGATCTTCTTCTTTATGACAGTAAGAAAAGTGAGTTCCAGATTAAAGACATTCTCCGTGAAGCCTACTTCACTTATGAATACAAGAGCATTTCCGAGCTTCTTGTTGAAATGCGCCAGGCCTCTTTCAATATCGCAATTGTCCTGGATGAATACGGTGAAACATCCGGTCTGATCACCCTGGAAGATATCCTTGAAGAGATTGTTGGCGAAATCCACGATGAATATGATGAGAATGAAGAAGAAAATATCAAAGCGGTAGGCAAACACGAATATATTATTGAAGGTTCTACCAATCTTGACGATCTCAATGATTCCCTGGATCTGAATCTGGAATCGGAAGATTATGATTCTCTCGGAGGCTTTATCATCGAAAAGCTGGATCGTCTTCCAAAAGCCGGTGACTCTGTTTCCACCGAAGACGGAATCCGTATGGTCGTAGAAAAGCTCGATAAAAACCGGATTGAGACAGTTCATCTGTATCTTCCGGAGAATTACCGCGAACATACGTCTGACTCGTTGGAAACTGACGACTAAGCAGACCTCCCGGGAAGAAATCCTGACAGATTTTTTCTTTATATTTTGCAGGATATACAATAATTTCAGGGCAGCCCAAAGTGGACTGCCTTTTTCTTTTTCGGATTTCGTTATTTTTTAAACAATTTTTTTAAGAAATATTGGTTTTTTATTGATTTTATTGCGTAATTATGTATAATTATGGTAAATGGGTGAAGGATTTTACTTCATCAGATGATAAAATCTGCGCTCACAGCTTTTATCATTTAACCATTTAACTAGAATTAGGAGAAAGAGGTTAATTGCAATGGCAGAAATCAATTTAAGCAAGTATGGTATTACTGGAACAACAGAAATCGTGCACAACCCTTCTTACGAATTACTGTTTGAAGAAGAAACAAAAGCAGGTCTTGAGGGATTTGAAAAAGGTCAGGTCAGCGAACTTGGTGCTGTGAACGTAATGACAGGTGTATACACCGGACGTTCCCCTAAAGACAAATTCATCGTAGTTGATGAAAACTCTAAAGACACTGTATGGTGGACTTCAGACGAATATAAGAATGACAACCATCCGGCTTCACAGGAAGCATGGGAAGCTGTAAAGGAGATCGCCAAGAAAGAACTTTCTAACAAGAAACTTTATGTTGTAGATGCATTCTGCGGCGCTAACAAAGATACACGTATGGCAATCCGTTTCATCGTCGAAGTTGCCTGGCAGGCTCATTTTGTAACAAACATGTTCATCAAACCAACAGCTGAAGAACTTGAGAACTTCGAACCTGACTTCGTAGTATACAACGCTTCTAAAGCAAAAGTTGAAAACTACAAAGAACTTGGACTTAACTCTGAAACAGCTGTTTTATTCAATATCACAAGCAAAGAACAGGTTATCGTTAATACATGGTACGGCGGAGAGATGAAGAAAGGTATGTTCTCTATGATGAACTACTACCTCCCACTTAAGGGAATCGCTGCTATGCACTGCTCAGCAAACACTGATCTGAACGGCGAAAACACAGCTATCTTCTTCGGTCTTTCAGGAACAGGTAAAACTACACTTTCTACAGACCCGAAGCGTCTCCTCATCGGTGATGACGAACACGGCTGGGATGACAATGGAGTATTCAACTTTGAAGGTGGATGCTACGCTAAGGTTATCAACCTTGACAAAGAATCTGAGCCAGATATCTACAACGCAATCAGACGTGACGCTCTTCTTGAGAACGTAACTCTTGATGCTGAAGGAAAAATTGATTTTGCTGATAAGAGTGTAACAGAAAATACACGTGTATCTTATCCGATTAACCACATTGAAAATATTGTACGCCCGGTTTCTTCTGCACCGGCAGCTAAGAATGTAATCTTCCTGTCTGCAGACGCTTTCGGAGTACTTCCACCAGTATCTGTACTGACGCCGGAACAGACACAGTACTACTTCCTGTCTGGATTCACAGCTAAGCTTGCCGGTACAGAACGTGGAATCACAGAACCTACACCAACATTCTCTGCTTGCTTCGGACAGGCATTCCTTGAACTGCATCCGACAAAATAT
>OICZ01000640.1_pt1 | contig 13649 bp, 14 predicted proteins | sample 1581461 | NCBI WGS metagenome assembly OICZ01 (sample SAMEA3882548, study PRJEB24775) | human gut metagenome | biome: human-associated habitat; feature: intestine environment; material: feces | place: Netherlands | collected 2009/2010 | reverse complement strand
TCCTCCAATCCCGGCGTTCGGGTCGGGGCAAAAAATCTGAAGCGTCCACTCGGAAAGGCTTTCCGGGGAGCCTTGCGGCTCTCCTTTTGCCCTTCCTCCTGAGCACGCCACTGTTATAGCACCGTTTATTAGCAGTGTCAATAGAAGAGTGCTAAAATTCATGAAAGAATAACACTTTTATAAAATCCTATGCAATCTTTTCAAAATTCAGTCGCATCATCGTGTTTTTATCATTTCTGCCGGTACATCGGCGTAGACAGATATTTCATGCCGTTGTCCGGGACGATGACCACGATGTTCTTTCCCTGATTCTCCGGTCTGCGGCCCACCTGCACCGCTGCGTGCAAAGCCGCTGCTGCCGATGTGCCCAGAAACAGTCCTTCCGCCCGCAGCACCTCATGGGCCGTTTCGTAGGCTTCCTTGGTGCGGACATTGATGCACGCATCGCTCCAGTCTGGCCGCAGATAGTCGGAAAGTGCGCTTTCCGGCACATCATACGCCGGCAAAACGCCATCTATGATCTGCGCATAATCGTAGTTGAGGGAACCAAGCGAAAGAATTTTCATGGCATATCTTTTTTACTCCATTCTCTGAATCACCGCACCCAGCCATCGGCACAGGGTATCGCCTGCCTGATTTGCGATCTCCAGCACGCGGGCGTGGCTATGCTTGACCGTCTGGATGCCGGTGGCCATGTTGGTGATGCAGCTGACGGCCAGTACCTTCATGCCCATGTAGTTGCAGACCATGGTTTCCGGCACGGTGCTCATGCCCACGGCATCGGCTCCCATCCCCGCAAAGGCGCGAATTTCAGCCGCCGTTTCATAGCAAGGGCCCATAAAGCCCATGTAAACGCCCTCCTTGTAGGCAATGCCCAGTTCATCGGCGGTCTGCTTGGCAAGGTTCCGCAGTTCCAGACTGTAAGGTTCGGTCATGTCCGGGAAGCGGGGGCCGAAGCGCTCATCGTTGGGGCCAATGAGGGGGTTCGTGCCCATCATGTTGATGAAGTCGGTAATGAGCATCAGGGTGCCCGGCGCAAACTCCCGGTTGATGCCGCCGCAGGCGTTGGTCAACACCACCTTTTCCACGTCCAACAGCTTGAACACATAGAACGGGTAGCAGACTTCCTTCATGGAGTAGCCCTCATAGAAATGGAAGCGGCCTTCCATGGCGTAGACTTCCGTGTCCCCCAGCTTGCCAGCCAACAATGCGCCTTTGTGTCCTGCCACCGTGGATACCGGGAAGTTGGGGATATCCTTGTAGGACAGTTCTTCCGTGTCCGTAAAGTCCGCGGTCAGCTTGCCAAGGCCGGAGCCCAGCACCACCGCGATCTTCGGGCGCTTTTTCGTGTGCGTCTTGATATATTCCGCACTTTCCAGTGCCTTTTCATAAAGATGTTCCATACCGTTCTCTCCTTTTCCCAAAAAATTCGATATACTCTCTGGGTTCAGTATATCGGATTTTTCAGGCCGATGCAAGACGCCCTTCATCGAGTCTTATTAAAAACCAAGGAGCAGATACTTCACATCACGAGTGTGTTGTATCTGCTCCTTGGTTCTCCGAATGTCTTATCTCTGGCCGATGTTCCACCGAAACAGCTCATATCCTTCCCGGATATCCTCCGGCAGACGTTTCAAAGTCTCGTCCCGCAGTTCCTGCGGCATCCCGTAAAAAGCTTCGGCAATGCCGCCGGTGATGCAGGCAAGGGTGTCGCTGTCGCCGCCCAGAGAGACCGCATTGCGAAGTGCATCCCTTTATATCAAGTTTCGCCTTTGAAATCAGAGAGAATCATAGTATTGATGTATTTTCTCGGCCATCAGTTCCCGACGCCTTTGTAGAAAATCCTGATAGTCGCCAATCTCCATGCTTTCAAATCCGTCTGGAATACAATTCTGTTTAAGATTTTCAGCCAGCCTATCTTGTTCTATGATTCCACCATAAACAGGCTTTTTCGTATTGCATTGCCCTATCACTTCAGTCATATAGTGGGCTGGCGAACTATCTTTAATTTTAATGTTGATTTCCTGTTGAATAAAAGCATAATTCGCAATTTGATTGTATTGTGCTTGCACAATTCCATTTTTTATCAAGTAATTTTTCGGGAACAAATGGTGAATATCGCCTCTGTTTTCCAACATGGACTCAATATCAATTTCCATCGACAAAAAGCCTTTATCGTGTGCCTTGACCTGTGCCACAAGGAACATATTAAAATATGGACTGCTCGCAACCGATGTGTTCAGCCGTTGAACAAGATTTACCTTCCAGTACGCCTCAGATAATTCGCCCGCCTCTGTGATATTCAGGTACTGCATCGGATCATCATAAGCAAAGAATCTCTTAATGTCGTAATCAAATGCAGACTCTGGCGAGCCAGAAGAATATCTTCCCGTCAAAATAGACAAAGCCAGCCACTTGCGTACAATCTTTTCAATTTGATTACTATCCACTTTTCGTTCACGAAGTGCAAGAAAAAGCGCATAGCCAAAGTTCAAAACATTTTGTGAACGAATCAGCGATTTTTTCACAATTCCCGCTGAGCGCACAATCATCAAATACCGTTCGTAATTTGTCTGATTCACCGCTTGCAGAACTGCCTCACGTAATTGATTGAACGACCTCTCTTCTATTTCGATCTTAAATTCACGCGTTTCAAAATCTCGACCTGAAAGCAAGCTAACCAAATCTGCTAGCTTTCCTCGCTTGAATTTATATGTAAATGCAACACGAAGAATATCCGTATAACATGTGCGATAAATCAGTGCATTCTTTGCAGCTGCCCACTTTATAGCTTCGAATTCCGGTCTCGCCGCAAATTCAGCATCATTTTTCTTGATTTCTTTCAAATCCTCCGGAGACTCCAATAAATGACAGAAGTAATCAATCGTTTTTCGGGTCACATTTCCATTATATATTTCATTCGAAGAAATCTTAGACATTGCAAAATCTGCTTGCGACAGAACCACACCCTTAGAATTGATTCGAATAAAAATTTCCGTTACACTGTCAATATCCAAATCTTCTGCCAGCGTAATAACACCAATGCTATTATTTTGTATTGCCCTCAACCGATTGATTGTGTCATTGATTTCCTGTGCTTTGTCCATAATTCCGTTTTTCTGGCAATATTCCATCACAAAAGAAAAAGAACCAAAGGACACATCCAGCACTTTTGCAATATCCGGAATCCATTTACTGCTTTTTTGATTTGCGGAATTTGCCACTTCAAATATTTCGTCAATGGGGTTAAACGCAATACAGACCCGTTTCCATTTATAGTGGCTGTCTAAAACCTCCTGTCCCACAATTGCAGCCGCCATAGCAGTAATACGCTGTTGCCCGTCGATCAGAACTTTTTTCCCTATTGCAACTGTTCCGTCTTTCAACTTTACACTTGGATTTTGCCATACGATAATATATCCGACCGGAAAGCCCTTATAGAGCGAATCCATCAAATCACGCACTTGCGTTGCGTCCCATACAAATGGACGTTGCATTTCCGGAACCGCAATACTACCGGATTTTATATCCGCCAAAAGCACATCCACCGTATAATTATTCACGCTATATCGTGCCATAGTCAAATTCCTTTCTGTTGTATCATCTTGGAATTCTATCTAAAGTTGTTTTCATACAAAGCGTTATTAAATTTTGTTTAATCTTATCACATCCGATGGGGCGGCGCAAGGGGTGCTCTTGTTTCCTGTCCGCGCAGCTATTATAATAATAGGTACCGAAAGAAGGTGAGCTTCCTGCACGACATCTGGAATCCATGGCACGGCTGCGTCAAGTGCAGCGAGGGCTGCCAGAACTGCTACATGTATTTTCTCGACCGGATGCGGAACCAGAACGGGGCCGAGATCTACAAAACGAAAAGCGGCTTTTCCTATCCGCTCCAGAAAGACCGCACCGGACACTACAAAATCCAGAGTGGTGAGCAGATCCGGGTCTGCATGACCTCGGATTTCTTCTTGGAAGAAGCCGACCCGTGGCGGGCTGAGGCGTGGGACATCATGCGCCAGCGCAGCGATGTGGTGTTTTTCCTGCTCACAAAGCGGCCGCAGCGAGTGCGGGAGTGTCTGCCGCCGAACTGGGGCAGCGGATGGGACAACATCTTTTTCAACGTCACCTGTGAAAATCAGCGCCGCGCCGATGAGCGCATTCCCATTCTGTTTGACCTGCCCTTCAAGCACAAGGGCATCATGTGCGCGCCCTTCATCGGGCCAGTAAGCATCTGGCAGTACCTTTCCGCCGGGCAGATCGAGCAGGTCATCTGCGGCGGCGAAAACTACGATGGTGCCCGCCCCTGCAATTTTGATTGGGTCAAATCGCTCCGGCAGGAATGCGTGGATGCCAATGTGACCTTCTGCTTTATCGAGACCGGCACCGTGTTCATCAAGGACGGCAGGCGCTACCACCTGCCAAACAAGCAGCTGCAAAGCCGAATGGCCTGTAAATCCGGTATGAACTTTCAGGGAAGTCCCATCCGTTTTGACCTCGTGGACGACTGGGGGTATCCCATCCCGCAGGAAGATTTATATACGCCCCATTTCCGCGCAAACTGCGAGACCTGCGGCAGCAAGTTGATCTGCAACGGCTGCAGCGATTGCGGAAAATGCTTATAAAATAAAGGAGTTCTATGAAGAACCAGAAGAAAAAATCGTTTCTCCGCAGAGTGTTCCTCTGCCTGCTGGCTGTTTTGCTGGCCGTCTGCGTTGCGTTCGGCGTTTACGTCAGCGACTACTACCACGCAGACCCCGCCGCCTAGGATGCGCTGGTATCGGATGATGTGGTGAGCGTCACCAAGCAGAACGGCAACTGGGTCTTTGTGCCGGAATCCCCCACTGCCGGGCTGATCTTCTATCCGGGCGGCAAGGTGGAAAACACCGCCTATGCTCCTCTCCTGCACGACCTTGCCGAGGACGGCATTCTGTGCGTACTGGTCAAGATGCCCTGCAATCTGGCCGTGCTGGACATGAACGCGGCGGACGGTATCCCGGAATGTTTTCCCGAAGTTACCGACTGGTACATCGGCGGGCACTCGCTGGGCGGTGCGCTGGCGGCATGGATGAATCTTCAATAAAAAGCAAAATATCCCGACCATTTTCCTGCAAATCACAGGAGAATGGCCGGGACTTTCTTTCGTATTCCGTAAATCAGGAATCAATACAAATGAAATTTATGGCTGATCTGATGTGCAATTTCATCCGGCAGCGGGCGGAAACCGATGCAGGTCAGGGTCATGCCTTCTCCGTTTTCATCAAATTCTTCCGGCTCCAGCTCGGTGTGGCAGGCATCCCGGATAAGGAAGAAGTCTTTGTTTTCCACAAGGCCCAATTCCTCAGCAATGGTCTTTGCTTTCAGCAGTTGATTGCGGTTCTTTGCCCCGCAGATAGTTTTGGTAAAAGAGCCATCGAACCATTCTTCATAGGTTGCTTTCTCCAACATGATTTCTGCCCGATAGCCGGTAATTTCTCCGTCTTTCTCGATGGGTTCCACGCCCTGTCCCATGCCGATGGGGTCGGTGAGGAACGCCAGCGAAGCGTGGCAGCACTGCGCCGCCAGCTTACCGGGAGACATCTGCAGGTCTTTTCGGGCAATGATGAGTTGACGCATTTTCTCTCCTTCTTACGACAGCTTGATCTTCAAATCTGCCAACAGATTCACCGCTTCCGGCAGCGAAAATTTCGCATCCTTCAGGCGGCTGCCCAGAATGTCCACCTTATAGCCTGTAGCATCCCGGAAATCCGCCTTGCGCAGGTCACACTGGTAGAACTCCGTTTCGTGAAGTTCCACTCCCTTGAAATTCGCCAGCTGCATCTCGCATTTGGCAAACATAGAGCCGACGATCTCGTTTCCGTCCGAAAAGTTGAAGCGGTTGAAGTTCATTTCGGTGAAGGTGTTATATTTCAGGCTGCACCCCTTCAGCGTATGGATGGGGTCCGGGAAGGCACCATTGGACATCAGCGGTGCCCACTCAATTTCATTCAGGCGGCAGTCCTCAAAATCCAGCGACTGCACCGAGGAATGAGTGCTGCGCAGACCTGTGATCTCACACCGCACGAATTTGCACTCGTTCAGCGTGGTATGATCCAGTTCGCATTTGGTAAAGGAGCAATCCACAAACACGCAGTCGGTAAAGTCGCAATCCTCAAAAGCCTCCTCGGTGAACGACAGGTCAGCAAACCGTTCACCCTCACAATAACGCTCTGTCATAAAATTCTCCTGTCAGCGCAGTTCTTCCAACAAGGCCGTGCAGCCTTCCAGCACATCCTGCCAGGTAGCTTCAAAGTCCCCGGTATACCATGGGTCGGCCACATCGCCGGGGCGGCGGGTATGATCCATCAGCAGAGACACTTTATGCTCCGGGTCGCTGCCCACAAAACGCGCCATATTGCGCAGGTTGTTGTGATCCATGGCGATCAGGTAATCGTAGGTTTCGTAATCCCTCCGGGTCATCTGCCGGGCGGTTTTACCCTCGCAGGAGATGCCGTGCTCGGCCAGCTTCCGCCGGGCGGGCGGATAGACCGGGTTGCCGATCTCCTCGGTGCTGGTGGCGGCGGATGCGATTTCAAATTTATCAGAAAGTCCGGCTTTGGCCACAAGGTCTTTCATTACAAATTCGGCCATTGGGCTGCGGCAAATGTTGCCGTGGCAAATAAAAAGTATTTTTATCATCTTTTTATATCTCCATTTAAGTCTTGTATTTCTTCTCAAACACTTGATATTTCAGGGTTTTCCGACTTTTGAATTTTCCTTTCTTTTTAAGGTATCTTCTCAAATCTTCTCGTATTTTCTTATGTTTTTCCCTGCAATCTTGGTAAATCCGTTGGTAAAGCAAGCATCCTTACCAACGGGCTTTTTTAACTATTCGCTATCCGATATACTTCTTCCTTTGCATCATCAAAATTCACATGGGTGTAAGTGTTCAAGGTTACACTGATGTCTGCGTGACCCATGATATACTGCAAGGTTTTTGGATTCATCCCGGATTTTGCCATATTAGAGCAAAAGGTGTGCCTGCATACATGAGGGGTAACTTTCGGCATCTGGATACGGTAAATTTTATTGTATTTCTGAATGATATGCTCCAGATACTTCTCCCAATGAAGGGCAACCATCGGCATATCGTTTTTATCCAGAAACAAAAATCCTGCATATCCTTCCACCATCGGTTCAACTTTTGGTGTCTTGCGGTTGGCAATGATTCTGCGAAAACACGCTGCAACAGCTTCTGTCATCGGTACATATCGAATACCTTTGTCTGTTTTCGGTTCTTCGATCACATACTGCATCTGTGCAGTACGCTGTAGCTGATGGTCTACCTTGATACGCATTTCTCCATACTCAATTTCTGAAACTGTCAGCCCACAGAACTCTGAGATACGAAGCCCTGTGTGAAAAAGAATATAGATTGCATCATAGTATCTGCTGAAATGCTTATCTTCCTGAATAAACTTCAGCAAATCTCTCTGCTGCTTTCGGGTAATCGCTTCTCTGGTAACAGAATCATTGACAATGACGGATGCAAGCTCAAATTCAAATGGATTTTTACGAAGCAGGTCATCATCGACTGCCATCTGAAATGCCGGTCTTAGAACTCCCCGGATAGAATGAATGGAACTGTATCCCCGTCCATCAATCTGCTGGAGCTTAATCAACCATGCCTTTGCATCTGACAAACGCACCTTATCAATTCGCAGATTCCCAAAACTCTCTTTTTTCAGCATATTGATGACCGTTTTATATCCGGCAACCGTATTGTGACGAACTCCTGTTTTCAATGAAACATATTTTTCTACCAGTTCCAAAACAGTATAGTTGCCGCCGTTTGTTACGATACGGTCAAACAAATCCGCTTCAATCTGTTTTTCTTTCTCACGCAGGGAAGGCTCCCGCTTCTTCCCTTTTGGCATTGGGTCATTCTTGTCCAAACGCCAACTATATACATTTTTCTCTTTTCCGTCCTCATCAATATAGCGGAACCGATACCTCCCATCTTTACGCTGGTACTCGCCCTCTCGCAAAATCCGATTACGGTTATCTCGTCTTTTCTCACTCATCGTGAACTCTCCTTTCAAAAAAGAGAGCCAGACTTGCGCTCTTATCATAGCACAAATCCAGCTCTCCGCATAGTTATATCATGTGAAATCGGTAAATCTGTCAGCTCTGTTTACACAGCAGTAGCCTGATCCAGATACCTCTCAAATTTCTCACGCTTAATGAGGGCACGATTGCCGTTCATCACATAAAAATCCTCATTGGGATGTGTGTCAATAAGCGTTCTCAATTTTCCTTCGCCGATATGATAATATCTGGCTGCTTCCTCAATGGTAAGCGTATATCTACGCCACACCGGAACATCCGAGTAATTTTTTCCTTCAATATTCATCTTATTATTCGCCATAGGCAGTTATCCTCCATACATGAAAATAGCCAGACAGAGGGTGTCGGCAACGAAGTCCGGCAACGGGCTTCAAAAGACCTTGCAAACAATCTCAATCTGGCGATGGTTACTATTTATACTTTTCTTTTATTTTTCTGTTGTTTTGGTTGTTATAAGGGAGAAAAGCCCGGAAATAAGGGTTTTTCCCCGGCAACCGGCTCGGCAACGGGATAGCAACAGGGGGTGCAACGGGCTGTCATTTTCAGAATGGAAGCTCCATCTGTTCTGTGACCTCCACAAAACCGTCCATCGTTTTTTCAGACGGGTTGCCGGAGTCCGTTGCCGGGTTTTCACGCTCCCAGCCCTTTTGTCTGCCATATTCTGAAAACATTCTTGGGTTTGGGAAGTACCGCCAGCGGTCAATGCACTGGTTCATAATCTCGTTGATTTCCCGGATTTCCCATTGCTTCGGCTCGTCAAAGGCATGGTTCAAGGCTTCCTTGTAGAGCTGCTTGGAGCAGACCATGTTCCCGGTGTACTTATCAAGATACGCCTGTATCATTCCGGCTTTGGTGTCCTCCGGCATAAAATCCCGCTGGTGTTCTTTGAGATACCGCTGCATGGCGGGGCTGAAAGCCAGCTTGAACCTGCCGCTTCGGTAAATCTCCATCGCTTCCGCCCACATCTGCTCGATATAGGCTCTGGAAGCGGCTTCGTCCTCCAAAATGTGAACCTCGGCTTGCTCCGGGTACACCATGACGGGGATAAAGCGGCGGTTGCCGGAACGGTCAAGGGGCAGGAAGTCAAGGGCATTGGAAGTGCCGCCAAACACGCACTGACGGGGGCGGTCTGCCGGGTGGGTTTCATAAGGTATCTTGTAGACCTCTTTCTGCCGGCTTAAAAATGACTTGATTTCCTCAATGCTCTTGGCGTTGGCGGTTGCCATCATTTCCGACATTTCGATAATCCAGTGACCTTGCAGCTTGCGGTACACATTGTCATCGTCCAGCTTCCGCAAATCATCGGAGAACCACTCGTCCCGGACTGCCAGCAGACGGAAGAAGGTGGACTTGCCAGCCCCCTGACCGCCTACCAGACAGAGCATGATTTCAAACTTGCACCCCGGCTGAAAGGCTCGTGAGATTGCACCCAGCAGGAACAGCTTCAACGCTTCATAGGTGTAATCGTCTGCGTCAGCCCCCAGAAAGTGCCGCAGGCAGAAACGGATTCGCTCTGTCCCGTCCCACACAAGGGAACTTAAATAATCCCGGATGGGGTGGTACTTGTTTTCATTCGCCACAATCCCGATGGCGTTATCAATCTTTTTCTCATTGGTAAGCCCGTAGGTTTCTTCCAGATAGAGAAGCAGATACTTCATGTCCGTATCGTTCAGGGCGGTGCTTTCCCTGTGGAAGCCGATGGGCTTTATGATGTCCTTGCGGTCGGTCAGGATGTTGTATGCGATAGCCCCGGAAAGCAGCGGGTCACGCTGGAATACGGTCAGGCAGTTCCGTATGCTCTGACGGACACCGCCTTTCTCGGTAGTTTCCAGCCCCGCCTTGATTTCCTCAATGCTCTGGGGCGGCTGCATGGCGTTCATGGTGTTTTTTAGTTCTTGCTGCGTTTGCGGCGGCAAGCTCTGCCATTCGCTTTTCAAGCTGTATCACATCCTTTCCGTAGTCCGTAATCAAAGCTGCTTTTTCCTCTGTCTCCCCAAAGAGCAGCACATCCAGCAGATATTCCACTTGGTCTTGCTTCTGTAAGGCTTCCACAAACCGTGGATGAAAGGCTTCCTCCGGGGAGTGCGGGGCATAATCCTTTCTCCATGCCCGAAGCAAGTGAAGATAATCGGCAAGAATACGGAAGCAGCGGCTCTTTGCTTCCTGAAACTGTTCCTCCTGGGATTTCTGCCGGGGCTTGGGCTTTTTTACCTTCCCCGGCGGTTTCCAGTCCTCATAGGAAAGCCCGAAGTCCTGTGCCAGCTGTACGGCGGCTTCTTTCTTTCCCAGCCCATACAGGGCGGCGGCAAAATCAATCACATCCCCATCCGCACCGCAGCCGAAGCAGTGGTAACGCCGATCCAGCTTCATGCTTGGGGTTTTATCGTTATGGAACGGGCAGCAAGCCATCCCGTTCCGACCTACATGGATTCCATAATGCTCCGCAGCCTGTCTTGTTGTGACGGACTGCTTCACAGCTTCAAATACATTCAAATCTATCCCTCCTTGAAAATAAGAAAAGCACCTGACATTCTCTGATTGAAAATGGCAAGTGCCTGTTAAAGTTCCATATCCTGTTGTCTGTGTTTCGCCTGTGCCGGGGCGGTTCTTTGAGCCTTTTTCTCGTCTGCCTTATCCTGCAAGACTTCTTTGATGGGCTGCTTCTTGGGCGGCTCTTTGCTTTCCTCTGTGTCCTGTACCTCGGTCAGCGGTGTTTTCAGGGCTGCAATTTCTTCCAGAAGCGTTTCCTGCTCCTCTTGCAGCTTCTTTTGGGTGCTGTCCTTATCGTCCGGGTGCTTGGCAAGGTAGGCGGCGGCTTTCGCATACCGGGCAACCTCCGGGTGTTCCTGTTTGAATTTCTCCTTTGTTTTCTTAAAAAATATCTTCTGGTACTTCTCATAGACAGGCTTACATTCCTTGCAGTCTGTCCGGCTGGCAAGAATCCCGTCAATCACTTTGCTGCGGGCTTCCTTTGGCTTCATCTGATTGCGGTAATCTGCGGCTGATTTCCCGGAAGATTCCAGAAACGCTTCTAAGTCCTCCACAGTGGAAAGCCCCTTTTGCCGGAGATAGGACAGGGCTTCGCTGACTGCCTTTAAGTCCTGTGAAGTCCCCCGGTTCTGTCCAGCCCTTGTCCAGTCCTTCCGTTCTTCCTTTCGTATCTCCATATACTTCATCAGCAGATTGGGAAGAAGTGTCGCTTCCTCCGCCGCTTTTTGTGCAAGCAGCTCTTTCCGTTTTTCGCCCAGCTCGGTAATCCAGCCTTTGAGGTTTTGGATAAGCTGCCGGATGGACTTCATCAGGCGGTTGGCGGCTCTGATTTCCCGGTTCAGGTTGCCGATATTCGTCTGGATACCACGCTTTTCCATCTGCCGGACAGCAGCCCCCTCATGGACAGTAGGGATAATATCAAGCCCCTGTCTGGCATAGGAACGCAAGTCCACACGCTCCGGGCGGTCATTGGCTTCCAGATAGCGGTTCTGGATGACCTCCCATTCATGCCGCCAGATTTCACAATACTTCTGGTCGTTCCAATCAACCGTATCCTCCTTGTGGCTTTTCCACCTGCCGGACGGAAGTTTTATCCGTTCTCCGCTTTCATCAAGGTCATAAACCTTGCGGCTCTTGGGAAGCCATTTCCCATGTTCGTCCATTGCCCTCATAGTGAGCAGGACATGGGCGTGGGGATTGTGTCCCGGCGGATGGGGGTCATGGATGGCAAAATCAGCAATCATGCCTTTGGAAACAAACTGCTGCTGGCAAAACTCCCGAACAAGGACAGCATATTGGTCAGGCGGTATCTCTCTGGGGATGGTAAGCACCCACCGCCTTGCAAGCTGGGAGTTCCATTGTTTTTCCACAGCTTCGGCGGCGTTCCATAAAGTATTGCGGTCTGCATACTCCGGCGGGGCATTTGCCGGGAGCAGGATTTCATTGTGGACGATACCACGCTTTTCCGGGTAGTGCTTCACTTGCTGGTCGTATTCACAGAACAGCTTTTCGCCACTCTGGTAAGCAGCGGCGGCAACCGCAGACTGTCGCTGGCTGCGCTGCACAATCGTGATTTCGTTGTGTGGACAGGGCATTTCGTGTCCCTCCTTTCGGTAATTGGTGGATGGGGTGGCGTTTTACCACCTCATTTTGGGCAGAAAAAAAGCAGGAGATCTTTTTCAGATTTCCTGCTTGATGTGCCGCTGTGTGGGCGGCGGGTATTTAGTTAAATATCAACTACTACTTAATGTTATAAACGGCTTCTATTGCTTGTGAGAAGAATTCAGAAGCACCTTTACCGTATTTTTCATCTATCGTTGGTTTGATTTTTTCGTTGCGATAGTACTGTGCCTGCGCCAGCATAAATTCTTCTTCATTTTTTATCTGCGAAAGCTCCTTCATAGCCAAACCATACTCTTTGACGATTTTCTTAACTTCCGAAGAATTTACATCACAGTTTCTTTTTGCAATTAGTTTCTGCAAAATTCCCTCAATTCGTTTGTTATAACTTTCAGCCACCTCCTTACTAATAGGATTATTTGCAACAGATAAAAATTTCTCTTTTCCGCCATACCATTCAACAACCTTGGCATAGCCCTTCTGCATTTCTTCTGATGAAACCACCTCGATATAATGTTTTTTCCATTCTTCAACGCTTCCAAACTCTTTGACCGCAAGATTTTTCATGTTTTCTGGCATATGCTCAATCATAGTTTGGAACATTTCTTCCACTTCTGTTTTACTGAAAATTGCAAAATCCATTTTATTATCTCCTTTCAGAATGTCATCAATGCTGTTAATCAATCGTTCCATGCGTTCTTTTTTTGCTACCAGCATTTTTCTCTGCATTTGCAAAATTTGGTTTCTTTCAAGAACTGGATTTTCCATAACAGCTTTGATTTCTTTCAGCGGAATATCAAACTCACGAAAAAACAAAACCTGTTGTAATGTTTCCAATGCCTTATCGTCATAAAGCCGGTATCCCGCATCACTTTTTTTCGTTGGTTTTAACAAGCCAATTTCATCATAATAGTGAAGCGTGCGAACGCTGATACCTGTTAAATCTGATATTTCTTTTACCGTCCTCATAACTGCTGACCTCCTGTTCTTGATAAGATAACTTTATTCTATGACGCTCCGTAAGAGTCAATAGGTATTTTTGATTTTTTTCAGTATAACATTTTTCTGTCTTTATCAAAAGATAGAGAAGTCCTTCAACTATACTTGTCGGCTGGGAACAGCTTGCAACGCAAGGTGTCCCCAGATGGCAAGTCCACAAAAGGGTAGCTGGCGGCAGCCAGCGCAGGGGAAGCGTAGCGTCCCCTGTTTGATTTGGAGCAGACCATGACTGCGGAAAATCACAGCCCTCCGGTGAGGAGCCTTCGGAGAACGCAATGCACCAACCTCTGGGTGGTGTATAATTGCGCCCTTAGTAAACTAAGGGGTTTCCGGCTTCTCCCGTTCCAGCAGTTTTTTCAATAGTTCCTGCGTGTCCTGCCTGTGAAAAATGAGTTTCAACAACAGCATGACATCATCATCTGTCAGGCGTTCCG
>OICZ01000637.1_pt1 | contig 13709 bp, 9 predicted proteins | sample 1581461 | NCBI WGS metagenome assembly OICZ01 (sample SAMEA3882548, study PRJEB24775) | human gut metagenome | biome: human-associated habitat; feature: intestine environment; material: feces | place: Netherlands | collected 2009/2010 | reverse complement strand
AAAAATCAAACCACCCCAAATTTCCCTCACTTTCAAAAAGTAAAAAAATCATAATCAAAAAAAATCAAACCACCCCAAATTTCCCTCACTTTCAAAAAGTAAAAAAATCATAATAAAAAAAAGGCCCCCACATAATTATAGATTCAAAGGAAGTCGTCCCACAACCTCCTTTGTCAACCCACCTATGAGAATCCCCGCCAGGACTCCTGCCACCAGCAGTGCCGGTGCATAAACCATCAAACTCGTATTGCTCACCACGATCATGGCAACGATCAGCTGCCCGATATTATGTGTGACACCACCGGCCACACTGATACCGATCAGACTGAAGCCGGAATGTTTTTTCAAAAGATCCATCACAGTCAGGCTAAGCGCAGCGCCAGCCAGACTATACAAAATACTGAACAGATTTCCAAACATAAATCCGATCACCAGGATTCTGACAACGGACACGAGAGCCGCTTCTTTAAAGGAATATCGGTCCAGTATAAAAAGCACCGCCAGGTTTGCAAGCCCGAGCTTGATACCCGGAATCCCTGTAAATACAGGGACCAGAGACTCCACGTATCCAAAAATGATCGCTACTGCGGCAAATAATCCGAGATAAGCTGTTTTTCGTTTCATAAATAAATCCTTTCATTTGTTGCAGGAATATCGTTGCAGAAATAGCACAGACAGAATACCGTCTGTCAGAGAAAACTCTACGGAGAACACGCATTACGCATATTCTCCGGAAATTTTATGTCACCGCATCAATTTTAGGCGAACTCTCCGAATCCGAATCCTCTGCAGTATTTTCCCCTTCTATCACAACCTTATTAGGAAGGCAGATGATGGAACCGCCGTGCTCGTCCACAGCCTTCTGTTTCATACAGTAATGATCCGGGCAGGTTGCTTCGATCATGGTAACTTTTCCATCTTTGATCTCGCAGACATTGGTGTCTCCGATGTGGATGATCTGGTCCTGGGAAAGCGAATAGGTTCCGAATTCTTTTCCGTCAACGGTAATACGGATCGTATTATGGGAACGTTTCCCCGCAATCTGAAAACCAAGCCAGAGAACCCCCGCCAGAATCAGGATCCCGGCAATAAAAATCAATTCTTTTTTCTTCAAAACAAATCTCCATTTCTGTTACAGATTCAGAAAAAATCATATCATAATCGAAATTAAAAGGCAAACATAAGTTAATGATATCTAACCATAATTCATACAGCTGTTCCCAACGGAAAGGGAGGAGTGGCGATGATTTTTCTTTTATAAAAGACATAAAACAGAAAAATTCATATTGGAAAAAGTTATAAACTACTAACAAAAGTGTAGACAAGAAAAAAAACAGGTGATATAATACCTAGCTGTAAGTTAGTATCATCTAATTTTACAAAAAAGATTAATCGAAACTAATTTATGTATATGGATAAAAACTATATAATTTATCCAAAAGACAGTTATACGCAGATTGAAGGAATAGATCGAGAGCATCTGACGTAGCAATATATGTTCGCATAGCCTGATGCAGCAATTTACAGAATTGTTAAAAATACAAGGGAGAAAAGAGATGAAAAATCAGAACTTTTATATGAGAGTGATCTCCTTACTGTTGGTGATCCTGGCTGTACTTTTTTATAACAGCAGCATGAAAGCCCAGGCAAATGAAAAAGAGATCGCGGCTCTGACAGATAAGGTAGATACACTTCAGGAGCAGCAGAATGAACTTCTCAGTGCGCTGGAGACGAGTTATGTAAATCGTATGCAGAATCAGGCAGCATCTGCAGAATCAGGCAGCAGTGATGCAGATGCAGTAGGCGATGACAAAACAACAGACACTTCAGACGGCAATGTATCCGATGCAGACGCAGAGGACACAGCAACCGCAGATTCCGATAATGTATATAAAGATGGAACCTATACAGGAGAAGCCGAGGGATACGGCGGGACCATTCAGGTGGAGGTGACACTTACCGGTGATGAGATCACATCCATCAACGTAGTCAGCGCCCCAGGTGAGGACAGTGCATATCTTTCACAGGCAGAGAGTGTGATCGATTCCATCCTGAGTGCTCAGAGTACAGATGTGGATACCGTATCTGGAGCAACGTTCAGCTCCACAGGAATTCTGAACGCAGTGGATGCGGCACTTGGAAAGGCGGAAAACTCATGAAAAAAAGACAGCGGGAGGTAAGGCTGATGCGTGCGGGAATACAGCTGGCATTTTTTATTGCCGCCCCGTCTCTGTTTTCTACAGCCTTTGCAGGGATCAAATCGATCTTTCTTGCCATTGCGGCCGGTCAGCCGGTGGAGTGGAATTCCTTTCTGACTGTAACGGCAGTGCTTCTGATCTTTACCTGCTTTTTCGGAAGACATTTCTGCGGATATGCGTGTGCATTCGGATCTTTCGGAGATGCCGTATATGAAGGCTTTTCCTGGATCCGGATGAAATGCTTTCACAAAAAAAAGAAACCGGTTCTTTCCGAAAAAATGGTTCACGGGCTTCAGAAAGTCAAATATATCGTACTGGCACTGATCCTGCTTTCCTGCCTTACAGGTGTATACGGAAAGCTTACGGGAACCAGCCCGTGGGATGTTTTTTCCATGCTCACGGCAGGACGGCTCCCGAACAGCAAATATCTGGTGGGAATTGTGCTCCTGGTGCTGATCATTGTGGGAATGTGTACACAGGAAAGGTTTTTCTGCCAGTTTCTCTGTCCCATGGGAGCGGTTTTTGCATTAATGCCAATCCTTCCGGGTGCACTGTTTCGGAGAAACCGTGAGAAATGTCCGCCGAAATGTGGTCTCTGTAAAAAAAGATGTCCTGCTCATCTGGATATCGACGGCGACACAGGCAGATCCGGCGAATGTCTTTGCTGTCACGCATGTGCCGCAGCCTGCCCGAGAAAAAATATTCATATTGGAACAATTGAGGAAAAATGATCTATGAGATATCAGGCTCTGAAAAAGAAAACTTTTCTGGCAGCAGTTACATTTACAGGAATTGCGGTGTTGTTTCCTGTGCTGTGCATGGCTGCTTCGGAAAATGATGTACAGACATATACCGATACAGATTTTGCAATGGATACTGTGGTATCAGAAACACTCTATACCACAGGTGACGATATAAACAGTAAGCTGACAGCTGTGCTGACAGATGTGGAGACGAACCTTCTTTCCTGGACCAATGAGAAGTCCCAGATCTATAAGGTGAATGCAGACAGCGGAAAAGATACGGAGATTTCCGACGAGCTTTCCGGATACCTGAAACGTCTTCTGAAGATCGCAGAGGATTCTGACGGAGCCTTTGACCCAACCATCGGGAAGCTGATCCGCCTGTGGGATATTGGAGGGGAAAACCAGAAAATTCCGGAAGAAGCAGAAATTAAGAATGTTCTGAAGGATTCCGGATATCAGAAGATTTTTCTTGACGGAAATACGGTCAACATGGAGGAGGGCTGTTCTCTGGATCTTGGAGCAGCGGGAAAGGGTATTGGCTGTGACCTGATCCTTAAAGAACTGGAAACAAAGAAGGATGTAACAGCAGCACTTATGAATCTGGGAGGAAGCAGTGTCATGACCTACGGAAGCAAGCCGGATGGTTCTTCCTGGAATGTGGCGGTGACAGATCCCAGAGCTGAAAATGAGGATGACTATCTTGGTGTGGTTGCTTTAAATGGTACAGAATTTCTTTCCACATCCGGAGATTATGAGAAATATTTTATCGAAAATGATGTAAGGTATCACCACATTATGGACCCGTCTACCGGCTATCCGGCAGAAAGCGGAGTGACCGGGGTAACGGTAGTCTGTGACTCAGGTCTGGAGGCAGATGCGCTTTCCACAGCATGTTTTGTGCTGGGGGTGGAAAAAGGGACACAGCTGTTGAAAGCTTACGGTGCAGACGGACTTTTTGTGGATGAAGACCATCATGTGTATCTCACTGAGGGGATGAAGGAGCGGTTCAGCCTGCTTGCGGATTCCTATAGTGTGGAGGATATTGCAGAGTGAAGCTGATCTCCCGGCGATCCGGTTTATGACTGTTTGGCAGGGGGAATGCTCATATCCGCAGTACTTGCGATAGTAAACCTGGAAAGGGTTCTATAAATATATCATATTTTTAGGAGGAATAAGCAATGCAGAAGTGGAATCTATTGAAAAAAACAGCTCCATGCATTTTAAGTCTTGCAGTGGCAGCAACAACCTTTCCGACCGCTGTAATGGCATCTGATCTTGATGCAGCCGTGGTTTCCGAGGCAGAGGCAGGAGATACGGAGGATTTTAGCACAGAGGAAACGGCAGAGGATACTGAAGCTGTAGCAGAAGAAGCTATAGAGGATGCTGCAGACATAACAGAAGAAGCAGCAGAGGATGCAGCAGTGCCAGAAGCTGCTGCAGACGAGACAGAGGATATCCAGCAGGAAGATACAGCAGAGGAAGCAGACCAGTTCTCTACAGGGGAAGAGGATTTCACAGAAGGCGATGAAGTGGCGGAAGCATTTTCCGATTCTGACCAGCTGACAGGCGAGTATCAGTACGTATATGCAGGACTTACCTGGGGTGAGTACTGGGCAGCAGAAGGCGTATATGCAGCTGGAGATACAAGCTCTTCAGAAGAGAAGGATTCACATAGTGAGTTTGATACAGGAGCTTTTGATACAGTAACAAGAGCGACTGCAAATCATGGACTCCACAGAGGAAGCTATCAGACAGAAGCTACGATCATTGCTGAAGACGGAACCAGATTCGACGTATCCTACTGGGAGGATAAAGGAAGCACACTTTATCTTACAGACGGTTCCAAGGTAAAATGGAACAGAGGCAGTATAACAACAGAAGATGGAAAAACCTATACGATGGGTCATTATGAGATATATGGTCTGAAATATGTTCCGGTAGCAGTTAAGACCGCAGATTTTGCAGATTTCTGCAAAAAGTATAATGTCGTACAGGATGGAGCTGTGCTCTCCGGAGGATACAGTGAAAACAATCTCCAGTATTACAAAGGCCTTGTGGCAGACGTAAATGCACAGACAAATGGTCTGAAATATGCGGAGAAAAATGGTGACGGCTTTACATTTACAGCAAGAAAATCAGACGGAACAGCTTCCGGTATCAAGGATCAGGCGTTAAAAACAGCAACAGAGATCAAGCCGAGTGTAAAAGCAGCAAGCGGAAGCTACGGCGAATTCCTCCGTGTGGATCTCAATGGAAATTATGGTGATCTTGGTGCAAATATGCAGGCTGTACGCTGGGATTATTATGGAGATGATTCCACATATACAAAATGCCTCGCTTCTTATGGAACCAAGTTTGCCGCAGATAACTGGATGCATAAAGCAATGGGAATCCAGCTTGGACTTACAAAATCTGCACGCTGCAAGCTTCCGGGAGGAACAGACGGAACAGGATACTGGAAACTGACAGTGTATGCTCTTGGATATAATGACTATACCTACAGCTTCCAGGCAACTGCAGAGAATATCGTAAATCCTACAATGGAGCCAACTGATTTTACAAGTCTTAAAACAGAAGTGGAAGCTGCAAAGGCTCTGGCAGAGGCAGATTACACAATTGCAACCTGGAAGTCCTTTGCCGGTGAGCTTCAGGAAGCAGAAGACATTCTTGCAAAAACAGATGCAAGTCAGGCTGAGGTAAATGAAGCACTTGAACATCTTCAGGGAGCAGAGAAAGAGCTTCAGAAGGTAACAGTTACACTTGATAAGACAGCAGCAGCTGTATATACAGGAAAAACAACGACTCTTAAGGCAACAACAAATGACAGCGATGCAGCAGTAACATTTAAGTCCGGCAACACAAAGGTTGCAACGGTAAGCAGCAAGGGTGTTGTTAAAGGCGTAAAAGCCGGAACAGCAGTTATCACAGCAAAGGTCGGAAATGCCACAGCAACCTGCAAGGTAACAGTAAAAGCTTCTACAATTAAATTCGCAAAGGCTTCCGTAACGATCTACAAAGGAAAAACAGCAACTGTAAAAGCAACTGCAACACCATCTGCAACTGTAAAATACACAAGCAGCAACACAAAGGTTGCAACCGTAAACAGTAAAACAGGTGTTGTAAAAGGAATCAAAGCAGGAACCGTTACGATTACAGCAAAGGCAGGAGCCCTGAAGACAACCTGCAAAGTAGTTGTCAAGAATCCTGCATTCAGTCTTGTAAAATCTTCTGCAACGATCAAAAAAGGTAAAACAACAACCATCAGATCCAAAGCAGCACCTGCAGGCAAGGTTACATATACAAGCAGCAATAAAAAAGTTGCAGCTGTAAACAGCAAGGGTGTTGTAAAGGGAATCAAAAAAGGTAAAGCAACGATCACAGTGAAATGCAACGGAATTACAAAGAAATTTGTGGTAACAGTTAAATAATTTCACTGTTGAACCGAATGTGATCACAGATATCCAGAAGCCTCTGCCGCAGACATAGAGCAATGTCTGCGGCAGAGGTCTGCTGATTTCTGAAGAGCAATGTCTGACAGAGGCCGCAAGAAAAGAGGAGAGAGTAAGGAAGCATGGAAAAAGATCTGAAAGATAAAAAGCAGGAGGAAAAAAATACTCCGAAGATACCCTGGACCAAGCTGGTTCCTGCAGCTGCTGTGATTGCGGCGCTTGTGTTTTCAGGCATAAAGGCGAAGGGCTCTGATGGAGAGACAGAAGCAGTCGGGCAAGCAGAGACGACCGTAATGTCTGCTTCAGAGCTGGAAAAATATCTCGGGTATGAAAAAGAAAATACTGTTTCTGACAGCACAACTGCCACAGCTGAGAAAAACAGTACAACAAAAAAGAAAAGCTCATCGAAAAAAAGTTCAAAAAAAACAGCAGCGAAAAAAAGCTCAGGTACAAGAACGGTTTCCGAATCTGCAAAAAGCAATGCCGGCGCCGCAGGACAGGGAACCACGCAGACACCGGTAGCAAGCGTTCCGGCAGATGGATATAAGGACGGTACGTATGAAGGAAGCGGAACCGGATTTGGCGGGACGATCCGCGTGAGAGTAACAATCAGCGGCGGAAAGATTGCAGCCATAGATATTCTGGAGGCATCTGGAGAAACCGCGTCGTATTTTGCGTCAGCTCAGGGTGTGATCAGCAGGATGATCGCCGGAAATACACCGAATGTAGATGCAGTAAGTGGAGCAACCTATTCCTCCAACGGAATCATCCAGGCAGTTCAGAATGCCCTCTCCCAGGCAGCGGCAGATGGAAACAGCCAGCAGGTCACCCCTACACCTGCGGCAACTGCTTTACCAACTCCGACATCAGCTCCGTCACCTACAAAAAAACCATCCAAAAAACCATCTCCTACAAAGAAACCGGAAGATCCGGACAGTCCCAAAAAATATCTGGATGGTAAATATACAGCTTCGGCAAAGGGCTTCAATGGAGACGTGAAAGTAATTGTGACCATCAAGGATGGAGTGATCAAAGCTCTGAAACAGGAAAATACGGACACAAAGCAGTTTTTTGAAAAAGCATGGAGCGTGCTGGAGGAACAGATCATTGGTACGGATTCTGTAGATGATATTGATGCAGTCAGCGGAGCAACCTATTCCTCCAACGGAATTCTCAACGCTGTAAAAAAAGCTCTTAAAGAAGCGATCAATCCGGAGTATGGAAAGAAACCGACACCAACTCCGACAAAGAAACCGACACCAAAGCCAACAGCCACACCGAAACCTACGGCAACGCCGAAACCAACAGCCACACCGAAGCCAATAGAGACGCCGGCAGCAACCCCGACGCCGGAGCCGGACGACCCGGATGTGACGCCGGTTCCTGAAAAACCCAATGTAACTCCAACACCAGGGACAGATGAGCCGGATGCAACACCGGAGCCAACGGAAGCACCGGAACCGGTGGGAATGTACAGAGATGGAACGTATACAGGCTCGGCTTTTGGATATGGAGGAAAAACATATCTGACAATTACGATCTCAGGAGGCCAGATCGTATCCATTGAGCAGACAAATCAGGATACACCGGAATTTTTTGATCCTGCATGGAGCACGATCTATTCTCAGATCATGGCAAACCAGTCGGCGGATGGGATCGATACTGTCAGCGGAGCCACATATTCCTCCGAAGGGATCCTGGACGCTGCACAAAAAGCCCTTGCCCAGGCAAAGAATTAACCGGGTGAACGTTGGAGCAGCTATAAACATCTGAATCTAAGCCAATAATAAGAGGTGAAAGAAACCTCTGGACTTCTTGATTTTTTTTGAAGTTCAGAGGTTTTTTGCTAGGTTTCTGAAATTGCTTCTATAAATCGATAAAAAAATAACAGGAATGTATACAGAATAATATGAAAAATATCAGAAAATATAAGCGGTTTAAATAATTTGAAATGCAAATTAGCGTGGGTTAACCTGAGAAATACAATAAAATTTTTATTGCACAGGGCAATATTTTATGTTATGTTTGAATGTGTGTAATTAAAGTTGTTATTAAAATGACAAACAACGCTGAAAGGAGAACAAATATGAGCAGTAAAATTACGATCATCGGAGCAGGAAGTGTAGGAGCAACTATCGCTTATACCTTATCACAGAGGAGTATTGCATCAGAGATCGTTCTGATCGATATTAACAAAGATAAGGCTGAAGGTGAGGTTATGGATATTGAGCAGGGAACCAGTTTCCGTGAGCCGATCTCCATCGTGGCAGGAGATTACCCGGATGCTGTAGATTCTGACATTGTGATCATCACTTCCGGTATTGCCAGAAAACCGGGACAGACTCGCATCGAGCTGACACAGACCAACGTCAACATTATGAAGAGTATTACTCCGGAGATCGTAAAGGTGGCTCCCAAAGCGCTTTATATTATCGTAAGTAATCCATGTGATATTATGACTTATGCATTTGCAAAGCTTTCCGGACTGCCGGAAAATCAGATTCTTGGTTCCGGAACCGCCCTGGATACGGCCCGTCTCCGCTGCAGACTTTCTCAGCACTACGGTGTATCTGAGAAAAACATCCACGCCTATGTATTCGGAGAGCATGGAGATACTTCCTTTGTACCGTGGTCCAGAGCCTTTGTTGCAGGTGCGACCCTTGATGAGTTTGACAAGATCGTTCATGAGGATCAGAAAGATCTGCAGCCACTTGACAGAGAAGAGGTTCTGGAGTATGTTCATACTTCAGGATCAACTGTGATCGCCAAGAAGGGTGCTACATTTTATGCGGTAGCCGTATCTGTTTGCAGACTTTGCTCGCTTCTTCTTGCAGCATCTGATACAATAGTCAGTGTATCAACCATGCTTCACGGAGAGTACGGTGTTGAAGACGTATGTCTTAGTACCATGGCTTCTATCGGACCGGAAGGTGTAAAACGTATCGTTCGTGTTCCGCTGACCGAGGAGGAGACAGAGAAGCTTCATGCAAGCGCCAATGCTCTGAAGGACGTGATCGCACAGATTGATCTTTGATAAATGTCAGAAGCTGTGTAAAAAGGAAAAAGCAGCCTCAGGCAAATTTGAAACAACGGGAGAAAGATAAAAATGGATATTATTCAGGTAATTACCAGAGAATTGAACGTTGAGAAATGGCAGGTCGAGGCAGCGGTTAAGCTGATCGATGAAGGCTGCACCATTCCTTTTATTTCCAGATACCGTAAGGAAGCAACCGGTACACTGAACGACGAACAGCTTCGTAATCTTAATGAGAGACTTACTTATTTAAGAAATCTTGAGGATAAAAAGGCTCAGGTTCTGGGCAGCATCGAGGAGCAGGGCAAGCTGACTCCGGAGCTGAAGAAACAGATCGAGGCAGCGCAGACACTCGTTGTGGTAGAGGATCTTTACCGTCCGTACCGCCCGAAGCGCCGTACACGTGCCATCATCGCCAGGGAAAAAGGTCTGGGACCGCTGGCCGACATCATCCTTCTCCAGATGACGAAGAAACCTCTTGAAGAAGAGGCAAAAGCATTTCTTTCTGAGGAAAAAGAAGTTAAAACTGTGGAAGAGGCCATCAGCGGTGCCAGAGATATCATTGCAGAACACATTTCTGATGAAGCAGATTATCGTATCAGTATCCGTAAGAGAACAATGGATAAGGGAACTATATGTTCCACCGCAAGAGATGAGAAGGAGCAGTCTGTATACGAGATGTATTATGACTTTGAGGAGCCGGTGAAAAAGCTTGCAGGTCATCGTGTCCTTGCTCTGAACCGTGGTGAGAAAGAGAAATTCCTTACTGTGAAGATCCTTGCACCTGAGGAAGAGATCATCCGTTATCTTGAAAAACAGGTGATCGTCCGCGATAATCCATACACTACACCGGTTCTGAAAGAAGCCATTGAGGACAGCTATAAACGTCTCATCGGACCGGCTATTGAGCGTGAGATCCGAAGCGCCCTTACAGAGGCAGCAGAGGACGGTGCCATCCATGTCTTTGGCAAAAATCTGGAGCAGCTTCTCATGCAGCCTCCAATTGCAGGACAGGTAGTTCTTGGCTGGGACCCTGCCTTCCGTACCGGATGCAAGCTGGCAGTGGTAGATCCTACCGGAAAGGTTCTGGATACCACAGTTATTTATCCCACAGCACCAACCAATGAGACCAAGATCCGTGCCGCAAAGGAAACCCTGAAAAAGCTTATCAGCAAATATCATGTGACACTGATCTCTGTAGGAAACGGAACGGCATCCAGAGAATCCGAGCAGATCATCGTGGAGCTTCTTAAGGAAATCCCGGAAAAGGTCCAGTATGTTATCACCAACGAGGCAGGTGCTTCTGTATATTCCGCAAGCAAGCTTGCCACGGAAGAATTCCCGAATTTCGATGTTGGACAGAGAAGCGCCGCATCCATCGCAAGACGTGTACAGGATCCGCTTGCAGAGCTTGTAAAGATCGATCCGAAATCCATCGGTGTCGGTCAGTATCAGCATGATATGAACCAGAAAAAGCTGGGAGAAGCCCTTAACGGCGTTGTGGAAGATTGTGTAAACAAGGTCGGAGTGGATCTGAATACTGCGTCTGCATCCCTTCTGGAGTATATTTCCGGAATCAGCAAGGCCATCGCAAAGAATATTGTAGCCTACCGTGAGGAAAACGGCCGTTTCCAGACAAGAAGAGAACTTCTTAAGGTTGCCAAGCTTGGTCCGAAAGCCTTTGAGCAGTGTGCAGGTTTCACACGGATCACAGGAGGCAAAAATCCTCTGGACGCAACCAGTGTCCATCCGGAAAGCTATGACGCAGCAAAAAAACTCCTGGAAAAGCTGGGCTACACACCGGAAGATGTGGCAGAGCGTAAGCTTACCGGTATTTCTGGGCAGATCCGCGATTACGGAAAACTGGCAAAGGAGCTGGAGATCGGAGAGCCAACCTTACGTGATATCGTAAAGGAACTGGAAAAACCTGCCAGAGATCCACGTGACGAGATGCCGAAACCGATCCTCCGTACCGATGTCCTGGATATGAAGGACCTGAAAGAAGGCATGGTCCTCAAGGGAACTGTCCGCAATGTTATTGACTTCGGTGCTTTTGTGGACATCGGTGTGCATCAGGATGGCCTGGTCCATATTTCCGAGATGAGCGAGAAATTCATCAAACATCCGCTGGAAGCAGTCAGTGTGGGAGATATCGTGGATGTCCGTGTTCTTGGTGTTGATATGAAGAAAAAACGTATCAGCCTTTCCATGAAGGGAATCAGTAAATAAAGAGAAAATCCGAGACATACCGCGCGAATTTATGCGATCAGCATAAATTCTGTGCATCGCCAGGCGTGTTACTGAGAACAGAGTGAACAGTAATGTATATTCAGCAGCATTCTGCGGCGGATTACCGGACAGATATACAATAAAGCTATAACAGAAATACAGCAGTGGTTTATACCCTATACTTTATAGAACCGGAGAAATCAGGTTTACAGGGAAAAACCACTGCTGTATTATTATATTACCAGATGCGGATTATAGGGAATGTTTACATCAGGAATACATAGATCGATCCGCATATGTATATCGAATGATCGATCAGACAAGAGGGATACATATGTAATCAGAAATGTCAACAAATGTGAGTAAATACACTCAAAGGTGTTTAAAATCCAAAACACTAGTTGGTAACTTAAAACTACTGGAATTACAGGAAATGAACCAGTGCAAGTTGAAACAGCCTTGCTAACTATAGGGTAGAACCTTGATGGTTGTAATTGAGTAATGGTATAAGTCTACGAAAACCAAGTAGCAAAGAAAAACAAATATTAAGAAAGGAAAAGCTATTTAGATGAAGTCTGTATAATGTCATATACAAGACTATACAGATATGTACCGATGGCTTAGTCGGGAATTTACGACTGTGGAGTGTACAAGAACTTGTGAGTAGATTGATATTTATATCATCAAAAGCATATACGTTGAAGCAGTAACTACAAATCGTGAGATTGTAGTAAATCATCTAGCATATACACATATGTATATGTTTTTAGTAGCAGGGATTATATTTGGATAGTACTGTACAGACCGTGCAGGAGGTCGGAAATCAGGTAAGCCAGTACAGGCAGATGTTTGAAAATTATCTGCCGGACATTACGAAATTCGGAATCAAGGTTGTTCTGGCTATTGTTGCTTTCTGGGTAGGAAGCACGGTAATTAAATGGATCGTAAAGTTTGTGAGGAAATCACTGACAAAATCCAGGCTGGATACAGGAGTGGCACAGTTTATGTCCTCACTGGTCAAGATCATACTTTACATACTCCTGATCTTTAACATATCCACAAGCTTTGGAGTAAAGGAATCATCTCTGGCAGCACTTCTCGGAACTGCAGGTGTTACTATGGGTCTTGCCCTCCAGGGCGGACTTGCCAACCTGGCAGGAGGTATGATGCTTCTTCTGTTCAAGCCTTTCCAGGTAGGGGATTACATCATCGTTAACGGACAGGACGGAAGCGAGGGAACGGTAGCCAAGGTCGAGATCTGTTATACAACGCTGTTATCCATTGATAACAAGCACATCGTGATCCCGAACGGTACTCTTTCCAATGTGACCATCACCAACGTAACAGCAAGGGATCAGCGAAGGCTGGAGATCAAAGTGGGGATCTCTTACAATGCAGATATCCAGAAGGCCAAGGATATCCTGGAAGATATCCTCACCGAGGATCCGGATACAAGAGAAGACGAAGAGATGGTGGTATTCGTAGACGAGCTGGCAGAAAGCTCTGTGATCATGGGCTTTCGTGTCTGGGTAGATACCGACCGCTACTGGGCAGCCAGATGGAGATTGAACCAGAGGATCAAGGAAGATTTTGATTATTATGGAATTGAGATTCCTTATAATCAGCTGGATGTGCATATCCATAAATAATGTGCATAAAGGAAGAAAGCTAAAGCCCTTTCACATGGCAGAGAAATTGCTGTGTGGGAGGGTTTTTTGGTGAAAGTAACTGGTTTTGAGATTATTACTGCCATTCATGATAATAGAGAATATGAAAATTATTGACAAACCAGTGTCGGGGTGCAATAATACCCCACAGAGATAGTATTTGGACTCAAAACTATACTCTGGCTGAAATCACTGGAATCTTATATAAAAATAGCCAGCCGGAACCCGGGATCGGGAACGGACGGATATATGAAAATTATAAAAGATACGAGCCTGTATCGATGATAACGAAGGTGTTACAACAGTTATGGAATTTTGAGAAACTGTTGAAGATCATGCTTTTCGTGTACAAAAAACAGGACTCAATATACAGGGAATCAATCAGA
>OICZ01000622.1_pt1 | contig 14071 bp, 6 predicted proteins | sample 1581461 | NCBI WGS metagenome assembly OICZ01 (sample SAMEA3882548, study PRJEB24775) | human gut metagenome | biome: human-associated habitat; feature: intestine environment; material: feces | place: Netherlands | collected 2009/2010 | reverse complement strand
GTCGAAACTTTAGATTTTAAGCCATTTCTGCCGCACAGGTCGCCAGAAATGATTATAAATTGAGGTTGCACCTCAAACACCCAAGAACAAAGTAGACAAAACCATAACGGTTTTGTCTACAATCTGAAATGCCTTTCTCTTTGAGAAAGGCATTTTGGTTTATAGTCCAAGTTGTTTTTTGCAATCTTCAAGAACTTTTTCGATAGTCTTTTCGGCTGTTTCAAAGCTTTCTGCGAATGTGCCGAGATACAACTTGATTTTCGGCTCTGTTCCCGACGGTCTTACGATAAAGTAAGTCTTTTCGTCTGAAAGGTTGTACTTCAATACATTTGACTTCGGCAAACCTTTAAGCGGTGAAACATTGCCTTTTGTATCTTTAATTGTTTGTGATTGATAGTCGGTGTAAAGCACAACGTCCATACCTGCAACTTTTGTCGGCGGTGTTTGACGTAGGTCTGTAAGTAACTGTGACATCTTTTCCATACCGTCTTTACCCGGCATTACAAATGAAACTGTCTTTTCTGAATAATATCCGTACTTCTTGTATATATCCATAAGTGCTTCGTAAAGTGACTTACCCTTTGTTTTGTAGTAAGCAGCCATTTCTGCGATAAGCATTGTCGCAACAACGCCGTCTTTGTCGCGTGCGTGAGTACCTACAAGATAACCGTAGCTTTCTTCAAAGCCGATAAGATATGTATGGTCGCCTGTCTTTGCGAACTCTGTCATTTTTTCGCCTATGTACTTAAAGCCTGTAAGCACGTTCATAATTTCGATACCGTATGAATGAGCGATTGCGGCGGCAAGCTCTGTTGTAACGATTGTCTTGATAACAACGCCGTTTTCAGGCAGAGTGCCTTTGGCTTTCTTTGATGAAAGTATGTATTCAACAAGCAAAGCACCTGTTTGGTTGCCTGTAAGTGTTCTGTATATGCCGTCGGCGTCACGAACAACTATACCGACTCTGTCACAGTCGGGGTCTGTACCGATGATAACGTCAACGTCATTTTCCTTTGCCATTTTTATAGCGATTTCAAAACCTTCCTTGTCCTCCGGATTAGGTGACTTAACAGTCGGGAAATTACCGTCCTCTGTATCCTGTTCCTTAACGACAAGCACATTTTTAAAGCCCATACGGTTAAGTATTGCCTTGATAGGTCTTGAGCCTGTGCCGTGGAAAGGTGTGTAGATAAGCTTGAATGTATCTGCAACTTCTGCTACTGCCTCGGGATTTTGCTGTTGTGTTTGAACAACATCAAGGAATTTTTCGTCAAGGTCACTGCTTACGATTTCAAGCAAGCCTTTTTCTTTTGCTTCGTCAAGCGAAATAAACTTAACGTCGTCAAATATATCGTAGCTGTCGATTGCGGCAACAACAACATCAGCCGCGTCCGGAGGAAGTTGTCCGCCGTCAGGGCCGTATACCTTGTAACCGTTGTATTCTTTAGGGTTGTGGCTGGCGGTAATCATAACGCCGGCACTGCAGCCAAGTTCGCGAATACCGAATGAAACTTCCGGAACTGAATGAACGATAGGGAAAAGATAAGTCTTTACACCCGCACAGGTAAGAACCTTAGCTGTTTCTTCAGCAAATGTGCGTGAAAAATTACGTGTATCGTAACCAATAAGAACACCTGCTTTTGCGGCGTCCTCACCGTTTGAAAGAACGTATTTCGCAACACCTTGACTTGCACGTCTTACGTTATATATATTGATTCTGTTCGTACCCGCTCCGATAATACCTCTCATACCGGCTGTACCGAATTCAAGTTCACGATAAAATCTTTCTTCTATTTCTTTTTCGTTGTTTTCAATAGATTTAAGCTCTGCTTTTGTGTCATCATCAACCACGTCGCTTGTAAGCCAACGGTTGTAGGTTTCCTTGTATCCCATTGATAACTCCTCCTTAAAAATAATCTCATATTAATATTATATAATACTTTCTCAAAATTTTCAATTATGAATATGTAAAAATTAAAGAAAAGTTATCGTATAAATTGACAAAAAAAACGCAAAACTTGACGAAAAGTGTATTTTGTTATAGAATAGCAGTAATATGTATTAATAAGGAGGACACTTTTATGGCAGTAAAGGTGCATGAAACAGGTTACGGCAAATGGAAAGTGCCTGTGATAATCATAGCTGTTATAGTTGTTTTGAGTCTTGCGGGAACGGGCATACTATTAAGCGACAGCCTTGGTGTTTCAATAGAAGAAGGAAGTAAGAGAATAGAGGTTGCAGAAGGTGACGGTACGTCATCTGTTGCAAAACTGTTAAAGGACAACGGCATAATAAAGTATCCGCTTTTGTTTAAGGTGCAGTCAAAGCTCGGCGGATATGACGGTAATTTTCAGCCGGGTGCGGCAACGATTGATGACGGAATGAGTTACAGTGACATACTTAATCTTATAATAACGCCGAGCCGTGAGGCTGCGAAAATTACAATACCGGAGGGCTATGAAATCAAGCAGATTGCACAGAAACTTGATGAAGCAGGTATTGTAAGCTGGCAGGACTTTTATGCGGCTTTAAATCCAGACGATTATGATTATGCGTTCTTGAAAAACTTGCCTGAACGTGACGGACGTATGGAGGGGTATTTGTTCCCTGCAACGTACGAAATTCCGAACGGAATGTCGGCACACGATATTGTTGATTTAATGCTTGCGGCATTTGACAATCAGTTTAAACCGGAGTATTATGAACGTGCGACAGAGCTTGGATTGACGGTTGATGAAGTTATAACTATGGCGTCAATCGTTGAACGTGAAACGGACAGCGGAACGGAAAGAGCAAAAGTTGCGGGAGTATTTTATAATAGAAGAAACTCGGGTATGAAGTTTCAGTCGTGTGCGACGGTACAGTATATTTTAGGTGAAAGAAAGCCTGTGCTTTCGATTGCCGACACGCAGATAGATTCACCGTATAACACATATATGTATGCGGGATTTCCGATAGGTCCTATATGCAATCCGGGAACGGAATGTATAGAGGCGGCACTTTATCCGGAGGCAACCGATGCGTATTACTTTGTACTTGGCAAGGACGGCTCACATATCTTCTCAAAGACATATGAAGAACACCTTGCGGCAATGCAGAGTACCGAACAAAATATTTCGGTCGATGACAGTGCGATTGAAAATCAAGACAGTTTAAAACAATAAAGAGGTTTGATAAATGATAGAATATGATAAAGACGCAATTGTTCCGCCGTATATAACGGAATATTTGCGTGCGAAAACAGTGCATAATGATGAATTTATGCACTCGCTTGAAAAATATGCGGAAGAAAACAGTGTTCCGATAGTAGAGCCTGAAACGGCAAGGTTTTTGTCGGTGATGTGCAGAACGGTTAAACCGAAAAAAATACTTGAAGTAGGTTGTGCGATTGGGTATTCTTCTATATTAATGGCACAGGCTACAGATGATGACTGCGAAATAGCAACACTTGAATGTAACGAAGATATGGTGCGTATTGCAAGGGAGAATATTAAAACTTCGGGATATGCGGAAAAAATATCGGTTATTGAGGCAGATGCAAAGGATTATCTTTCGTATATTGACGATGATGAAGTTTTTGATATGATATTCCTTGACGGTCCGAAAGCACATTATATTTATATGCTTGACGAGTGCGTGCGATTGCTGAAAAAAGGCGGTGTGCTTATTTCCGACAATGTGCTTTACAAGGGAATGACAGCGGACGATAACCACGTTGTGAGAAGAAAAATCACGATTGTAAAACGTCTTAGAAAATATATTGATATGCTTATGGAGCATAAGGAGCTTGAAACATCGCTTTTACCGCTTGGTGACGGTGTTACAATATCGGTAAAGAAATAATAAAGGGTAGGAATATATTTATGAAGAAACCAGAACTTTTAGCTCCCGGCGGCAGCTTGGAGAAATTGAAAACAGCGATAGATTACGGTGCGGACGCGGTGTATATCGGCGGTGAAATGTTTTCGCTGCGTGTTGCGGCGGAAAATTTTTCAAAGGAAGATATGCAGGAGGGTATAAAGTACGCTCACGACAGAGGCAAAAAAGTGTACCTTACCGCGAATATTCTTCCGCACAATGATGATATTGAAGAATTTGAGGAGTTTGTCAAAGATATAAAGAATTACGGCTTTGACGCAGTACTTGTGGCAGATTTGGGATTGTTTGATATGATGCAGGAACTTGCACCGGAAATACCTATTCATGTAAGTACACAGGCAAATAACATTAATTATCGCTCGGCAATAAAGTGGTACAAGATGGGTGCGACGCGTGTCGTGCTTGCAAGAGAAATGTCGTTTAAAGAAATTGCGGAATTTCAAAAGAAAATTCCTGAGGATTTGGAGCTTGAAGCATTTATACACGGCGCTATGTGTATATCGTATTCTGGCAGATGTCTTTTGTCAAACTATATGACGGGACGTGACTCAAACATGGGTGCTTGCGCACATCCGTGCAGATGGAATTACAAACTTGTCGAGGAAACAAGACCTGGTGAATATATGGACGTGTTTGAAAACGAAAGAGGTACGTTTATATTTAATTCAAAGGACTTGTGTACAATCCGTCATATACCTGAGCTTGTGCAAAGCGGTATTGCGAGCCTTAAAATCGAGGGCAGAGTAAAAACTTCTTATTATGTTGCAACGGTTGTCGGAGCATACAGACGCGAGATTGACAGATATTGTGCCGATCCCGAAAATTATGTGTTTAATGAAGCGGAATATGAAGAGCTTTGCAAGGTCAGTCACAGACCGTATACAACAGGTTTTTATTTCGGTAAACCGGACGAAAATTCGCAGGTTTATACATCAAGCTCGTATATCAGAGATTATGACCTTATCGGCATAGTAAAGGATTATGATGAAAAAACGGGTATTGCGACAATTACGCAGAGAAACCGTTTCTTTAAGGGGGACGAAATAGAGATAATTCAGCCTATGAAACCGTTTTTCGTACAGACGGTTGAAAGTATGTGCGACGAAAACGGTAACGAAATCGAAGTTGCAAACCATGCGGAGCAGATAGTTAAGTTTAAAACGGCACAGCCTGTTTGCGAGGGTGCAATGCTTAGAAAGAAAAAGTAAAAAAACAGAGCAGATTTAATAAAAAAACTACTTTTTTTATTAATCTGCTTTTCTTTTTTGAGAGAATATGATAATATAATTTATAACGGCAAATTTGAGAGAGGAAATTTATAAAAAAGGAGAAGGTTTTATGAAAAACAATCTAAAAAAATTGCTTTGTGCGGCATTGTCAACGGCAATGATTGCGGGAAGTATCGTATTGCCTATGACGGCAAGTGCAGACGATACCACAGGCGGAAACTATGCAGTAACGCTTGACGGTAATACTGCAACAATTCATTCATCGAGTAATGCATATGCGATTATTGCATCTTACGATTCTGATAATGGTACATTGCAAAAACTTGATTATCAGCAGGTGTCTGACGGAAGTAAAATAAACGTACCTTCAGGTGCAAGAATAATGCTTTGGGACAGTTTGCAAAATATGCGTCCGTTGCTTATCGAGCCTGTAAATGTTCCGAGAAAAATGTGGAAGTTTGACTTTGGCGACAGCGATAATGTGGCTACAGGATATTATTCGGTAACAAAAGATACCGCATATTCAACAAACACCACAAAGACATCTGACGGTAAAAAGTTTGGTTTGTTAGGAACTGATGAAAAGGCATATGAAGTAGGAACTCATATCGATGGTATAGATACTCAAGAAGGACAGGTTGTTGTTGTAAATTCGGGTAAAAAGAATACGGTTACATCTGCAACAGACGATTTCTTGGGTGCTGTTGGCGGTGCTCCGATAAAAGGCGAGCCTGCAATAGAAGGTGATTATCCTATTCGTTTCAGTATGGATGCGGAAAATGACCATTATTATAAAGTAAAAGTTTATGTTACGGGATTGAATCAGACAAAAGACGCTGTTGCAACTGTATTTTCTGAAAGACGTCATCCTATTATAACAGAAGAAAAAATTGCAGCAGGAGAAACAAAGGAAGTTGAATTTACTGCAACACTTCAAAACGTATACATAAAAGGACGTGACGGAGTAAAAGACTTTACATATAATGATAATATGCTAAACGTAGTAGCAGTTGGTGACAATGTTGCAATTTCGGCTATAGAAGTGGAAGAAGTTGAAGCGTGCCCGACTGTTTGGATGTACACAGATTCAACTGGCTGTGATTATGCTGCATTACAACCGTTCTTCCCACTACAGAATTATGGTGGAACAGGTACATTCTTGTCGAAATATTTACCAAAAGGAGTTGCAATATCCAATCAAGGTGATGGAGGTATAAACGCATCAGATTCTGTGCATTGGAATGCAGCGAATGCAAACATCGGCAAAGGTGATTTTGTATATGTTCAATACGGACATAACCATAAGGACGACGGACCTTTGGGATATTTAAAAGCAATACCGAAGTATTATGAAAAGGCTCATTCTGTAGGAGCAACAACGATTTATGTAGGACCTATTGACCGTCATAACACAGACCAATTTGATGCAGAAACAAATACATGGAAATCAACACTTAACGGATTTAGCAAAGCTGCACAATATTATACAGAAGTGCTTATAACAGGCGGAAAAACAGAAGCAGATAAATTTGTTGCTAAGGCAGTGTCAGACGGATTAGATGCGGGTTATGAGTATGCAGACACGGTTATTGCTAAGGGTATTACTGCAGCCGGAGCAAAGGATGTAGTATTTATTGACCTAAATCAACCTTGGCTTGATTGGATGAAAGCTGCCGGAGCAAAGGTAAAGGAAATACGCGGTTCTGAAGTTTATGAGAAAAATGCAGTTGACTACTATTTCCGTGGAGTACGAGGCGGCGGAATTGACGGTACTCACCCTAATGACGCTGGTGCCGATAACGGTGCATACTTATTTATGCAAGAAGCACTAAAACTTCAAACTAACAAGGCTCAGTCGGCGATTACAGAAGTAGAAGCAAATTCAATAAAACCTCTTGTAACAGGTATGAGAAGTACCGCAACACCGTATGAAGTTTCTGAAACTGTTGTAAAAGCAGGTGCTGCACCTAACAAGGCATATCCTGATGTATATGTTTCGTTGCTACCTACAAAATATCCTACTACTATAAAAAATGTAGTATTTGCAGAAGACGGAACAATACAATCTGTTGATGTTTTGAAACATTCGGTATCTGAAAAGGATATGAGTGCATACGGTATTGTAGTTATTACCATTAAAAATTCCGACGGAACAGAAAAGGGTAAAATCTATGCAAATGCACAGGTTGACAACACTGTAAACGGAACACAAACAATTACGGAATTCAGAACTTCAACAGACGGTCTTGTTCTTGGTGAAGGTGATACATACACTGCAGTAGTTTACAGAGCAAAAGATGCGGGTGGAGATGAAGGATTGATAGTTGATACAGATAATCCGGATACATATTCAGCCGTATATGAACCTATGACAATAAAGAGTTCGATTATATCGGAAAACTTTAATTACGAAGGTAAAACTTATAGCGGTGATGAAGATTTGGCAGGAAACGGTAATTGGGCTTTGGCAGGAAGTGCTGTAAATACCGGAAAACTTGGTGCAGAAAGTGCAGATGATGTAATAAACAGAAGATATGCCGAGTTTGCATCGACAGGTAAGAAAGCTGATAACAGTTCAGATGGTTCATTCTATGCTTCAAAGAAATTTGATGTGGCAGACGATTCATCGGAAACAGTAATAGGCACAAGCGGAAAATACCTTATAGAAATGGATTTGTCATACGTTTCGGGCGGAGATCTTAATTTCGGCTTGACAGACGGTATAGATAATAGAAATCCGGGTGGAAAACAGTCAATTACACTATTTAATGTGGCAAGTAACGGCTCAATTAAGGCAGGTGGTAAAGAAGTAGGCTCAATAAATAAGGGTAAATGGTCAACTGTAAGATATATTCTTGATATGGATAACGGAACAGGCACTATTCAAATAGACGGTTTCGACCCTGTTACATATGAATTTAGTAATTACAGTACATTTGGTACAGTTTCACCTACACAACTTACTTATTTCTTGCTATCGGCAAGTAAAGCGGCAGTTGATGTTAAAATATCTGATTTGAAGGTAGGAACTCTTGAACAAGAAGCTCTTCCTAAAAAGACAATTACAGTAGAATCAAGCGACAATACAATGGGAAGTGCATATATAGGAGAAGCAGGAACTACTGAAAAAACAGTAGATATGAACGATATGGTGACTTTGACTGCGACTGCAAATGAAGGCTATGAACTTTTGGCTTGGCGTAAGGACGGCAGTAATGAAAACTTTGCATTCACAAGTGAAATTACTGTAAGAGCACATGACACTGCGAAGTTTACGGCGGTGTTTACAGTATCTGAACCGGATAAATACAATTATTTGTATCATGAAACATTCAAAACATTAACAACATCAACGTTGGCAGCAAACGGATGGGGTAGTGCAAATCAACAAAGTGCAATGACGGTTGAGTATGATGAAAATTCAAGTCTTGGCAATTATTTGAGATTTGGAGCAAATACTAATTCAAGAGGCGGAGAAAAATCATTCGGAGAAACATATACATCTGATAATGGACTTGTATATGCAATGAATATTAAGTTTACAAAAGCAAATATTGATCCTAATGAATTTGCCGTTCATTCGGGAAATATGACTTATAATGATGGAAATAAAAATTATGGTTGTACAGGCGGATATGTTTTGTATTTGAAGCAAACAAAGGACGGTGCAATCACAGCAAACGGACAAACGACTACAATTCCGAATAATGAATGGGTATCGGTAGTTGCAGTTTGTGATTTTACAACACACAAAGTAAATGTAGTGGCAAAATCGCTTGACTCAAGTAAGACTTATTTTGACGGTGAAGTTGATATGGCTGATACAGATGCAACGGGAATGTCGGGATTGTATTTTAAGTATGGTAAAAAGGCATATGGTTCTATATCGTTTGATAATATAGAAATATTCAGTGCAGACCAATACACAGAATAAAATTTAGCTCGCAAATGGAGTATCAAATAACCCACTAAAAAGACCGCGAAAAGCGGTCTTTTTTGGTAAAAATAATCTACAAAAATAAAAAATGTACAACTTGAATTTTGCATTTTGAATAAAAAATTATGTGCTTTTTTGTGCAATATTTTCATTCAAAGTTTCTTAATAATATTGCACATACAAAAAAAATATGATACAATATATACCATATAGATGGGTTGAGTTTGTGCAGATTTACTTAAATCGACATACGATACCTGTTAAATTAAACAAGACTTGGAAACAAGTTAAGGAAAGAAAGGGAGAGAAGAAATGAAAAGTAAAAAACTAATTTCATTACTTTGCGCCGCTGCTATGTCAGCATCTGCTTTCGCAGGCTTGACAGTAACAGCAAGCGCGGCAACACCTGTTTACACCTTTGATGGAAGTGACATCACAGGCTTTTCAGGTAATGGAACTCTTGCACAAGTGAGTGATGACAAGGGTGAATATTTCTCAATTAAAGCTAATGGCAGCAGTACATATTCTGCAACATTGACTTTACCTGCAGATGCACAATTAACAAGTGCTGACGGCTACACAATCGAATACGATGCAAGACTTCATAAGTCAAATGGTATGGGTAGATACGGAAGATATACTCAAGTTGCATTCATCGATTCGTCAAATGCAGCTAAAGACTCCAGAGACTATGGCCCATACGGTGCATTGTTCTCAGGCGGTAATTCAAGTACTGAAACAGGTCAAGGATATACAGCAGGTGTGGCATCTTCATTGTCTGCAAGATACCAACTTGACGGTACAATCGTAAATGACCCTGGTACAGAAACATTGGCTGCTGATAATACATCAGTAACAGGCATTGCTGATGATATGTGGGTTAGAGTACAGACATACGTTAAAGGTGATGTAGCTAAAGTAACAGTAATAGATGTAAATAATAATAAAATAGTTGATGGTGTTGATTATATCAACAGTGCAACAAAACTTGATACTATTTATGTAACAGCCGGTCGTGGTGATGACAGTGTTACAGGACCTGGTGAAGTATGGCTTGATAACATCAAAATTTATTCGGGTGAGGCAGAAACACTTACAACAGATGGTTTGAGAGGCGTTGTAGCAGCAGCCACACCAATTCCTGAACCTGAAACAGTATCCGGTTCAGCGCAAACTCTTGCAGCCCCGGCATCAGTAACAGATGCTTATACAGCTGACTTTAACAATGCTACTGTAGGAACTGTTGCATCAATCGAAACAGAAGATCAAGATGCAAAAACAGTTGTTGATGGTATGAAAGTTAAAGTTGGTTCAAGAAGTACAGGTGCTGATACAAAGACATATGCCGCAATCGCAAAGGTTGCTACAGGCGATAATGCACTAAAACTTGCTGCAAACCAATTCTCAACAAATGGTAGAGGACCGGTTGTAACTCTTGATGATACAAAAGAAATTTCATCAGGCGAAACTGCAATTATGGGATTTACAACATATCTTTCAGCCGCAAAGGGTACTGATGAAGGTGGTCTTCCGAGATTGTTCTTGATTGACAACACAACAAATGTTGACGGTAACGGCTGTGCAAGAGATATACTTGCAGTTATTACGACTGAAGATGCAAGCGGATATAAAAACGGTGATACACCAATCGGTATTCAGGTAACAGAAGGTTGGCACACTGTAGTTGTTGCAGTATCAGAAGGTACATACAGAGTATTTATTGACGGTAAATATAAAGATGGTGAAGGTAAACTTAGCCCTGCAGTTAAGGGTACTAAGGTTGGTTCCGGTTCAACATCAGCTCAAGTAACTCATCTTCCAAGCTTTGCAGTTGAAAATGCAAAGTCAACAGCTTATTCAAAAGCCTTGATTGATAATGTAGTTGCATATAAGATTACAGATACACTTGATGCTAAGTATCTTCCAACTGAAACAGCAGCTCCGACACCTGCTCCGATACCTGCAAAGGTTACAATGAGCGTTGATGAAACTGCAAATACAGTTACATTGACATCAGATAAGGATACAAATGCAGTTCTTGTTCAAGCATCATACAGAACTGATAATACATTGGATTCAGTTAAGAAAGTTGTTAATCTTGAACTAAAAGCTAACGAGGCTAAACTAGTTCCTGCAACAGATTTAGCTACATTCACAACGAATGATAAGATAATGGTTTGGGATAGTCTAAAGACTATGACACCGCTTGCTAATGCTTGTACAGTAAAGAACGGTGCAGCGCAAGCAACAGCTAAGCCGGCTCCGACAGCTGAACCGACAGAAGCTCCGACAGAAGCTCCGGCAGAAACTCCTGCAACAACAGATGCTCCGACAACTGAGCCGACAGAAGCTCCTGCAGAAACAGTTGCTCCGACAGTTGAGCCGACAGAAGCTCCTGCAGAAACAGTTGCTCCGACAGATACACCGGCTCCAACAGCAACAGCTGTTCCTACTTATGCAGTATCAGGTACTGTAGACGCAGGTGTTAAATCTGTAACTCTTACAGATAAAGCAGAAGCTGAAAATACAATTGCAGGTACAATCGAAGATACAGCTGTAACATTTACAGGTGTTAAAGCCGGTACATATACAGTATCAGCTGTAGCTAAAGATGATTACAAAGATTTAACAGTAACTCCTCAAGAAATTACAGTTAGCGGCAATCTAGCAGGTGTATTCACAGTAACAACAACTGCTAAAGTTAAGAGTGCTGTAACTACTACAGTAACAGGCGGTACTGCTACAGTAACAGGCGCAACAGAATTGACAAGCGTTGCAGAAGGTACAGAACTTACAGTAGTAGCTAATACACCTGCTTTGGGTTATGTTGCTGCTAATCCGACAATTACAGTAACAAAGACAGGTGATGCTGACACAACAGTAACTGTGACAGAAGGCAAGTTCACAATGCCTGCATATCCTGTAACAGTAAAAGTTGCATATGCAGCAGACCCAACAGTTGCTATTGCAACTCTTGAAAATACTGCAACTTCAGGATGGGGCAGTAACAAAGCTGCTGCAACAGTAAATACTGAATCGGGATTAGAGCATTTCAATAATGATACTGATACATCATGGGCAGGAACAGCATTTGCGCAGTTTACATTGCCGACATTAGCTGAAGGCGAAGGTATTGCAAAAGCTGAATTGATTTACAATGTAAAACAAGGCGGTGCTAAATCAAGAACATCTAAAATTTTCGCTTTGACAAACGGTGATATTGACTTGACAACAATGACAGGTGCTGCTGCTGACAGATTTGCTGATGCAAGAACTCTTATTACTTCATTTAATGCAGAAGCAGGCGAAAATGCTTTGACAACTGATGTTACTGCTGCTGTACAAGGTAAGAGCGGTAAAATTACTCTAATGTTTACAGACAATGCAGCCGGTGCAGATTTATATGGTAAAGCATCAGCTGATAAAGCTCCTGTTTTGAAGATTACAAAAGGTAAAGTAGTTACATTTAATGTGGCAGCTGCTGCAAATTCAGATACAAAAGTTGCAGGTGCAAAGATTGTAGTTAAGAATGGTGATACAACTGTTGCAACTATAACAACTAACGCTGAAGGTACAGCAACAACAGCTTTATCAGCAGGTACTTATACATATACTGTTGAAAGCAATGATTACGCAATTAAGAAAGACGGTACACTTACAGTTGCAGATACAGTTGTAACAGAAAACGTTACTTTGGCAGCTAATGTTCCAACAACAGTTGAAATTGCTAACCCTGCAACAGGTACAACTCTTGCTCAAGGTGAAGATGCTACTTATACAGCTACTGTAAAAGATCAAGACGGTAGAGTTATGACAGCAACTGTTGATTGGGCTGTAGTAGACGGTGAAGATGCAACAGTAGAAAATATTACAGTTGCAAACGGTAAAGTTACAGTTGCAGAAGAGGCAACAGTAGGTGACTACAAAGTTAAAGCTACAGTAAACGGAACAACAGTTTCATCAACTGCTGATTTGAAAGTTATTGCTGCTGAAAAACTTAACCTAAGCATTACTTCTCAAGACGATAAACAAGGTACAGTTGCATATACTGTAAACGGTGTTGCAAGTACAGATACTCAGTTGAATAAGGGTAAGAAGATTGTTGCAACAGCTACTCCTGCGGCTCTTTATGAATTTGTAGGCTGGGCAACATCATATGAAAATGTAATAGCAGGAACATATGTAAGCACAGATGCTCAATATTCATTTGATTTAACTGTTAATACAAAACTTATTGCTATATTTAATTATACAGGTATCTATTATCAGAATGATTATAACAATGCAACAGAAAGTGATTGGAAATCGGGCAGTACAGGTAGATATACTGTATCTATTGCCGGTGATGACGATAAGTATACAGATGTAAGTGCGATTTCAGGTGGTAGTAATGGTACAACTATCAGTAGTAATGCTGTTCAAGTTGACGCAGATAAAGATTATATTGCTGAATTTGATTTGGCTTTAACAGGTGGAACTAATCAATTATCAGGATTTGCGGTTAAAGCAAAAGATTCAGGAAAATATGCACTTGTATTACAGTTGAAAACAGCTAATACTACAACATGGACTGTAAACGGAACAGATGACGTTACACTTGAAAAGGGTGTATTCTATCACTACACAATAGAAAAGGTTGAAACAGGTGTAAAGGTTACAATAGCACCAAAAGCCGGTGGTGATGCAGTTGTTGACGGTGTAACATATGCAAATGATACAGCTACGACAGGCGAATTTGCCGGCACAGTAAGCAATGCAGGTCTTGCAGGTATGCAATTTAATACAAAGAGATATTATGCAGGAATGCAGATTGATAATGTATTGGTAAAAGCACCTGCAGCAACATCTGCAACTAAATAATTTATAAAGTAATAAAAGAACGGTCGTATGACCGTTCTTTTTGCTTGACAAATTTAGCGTTGTGTGATAATATAATAAAAGAAATGGTAAACAAACCATGCTGCATGTTAATAATTTAGTAGAAAGAAATATTTTCTACGAAATAGTTACCTATTTGTGAGATAGG
>OICZ01000620.1_pt1 | contig 14175 bp, 10 predicted proteins | sample 1581461 | NCBI WGS metagenome assembly OICZ01 (sample SAMEA3882548, study PRJEB24775) | human gut metagenome | biome: human-associated habitat; feature: intestine environment; material: feces | place: Netherlands | collected 2009/2010 | reverse complement strand
TGGATGCCGGGGCTGATGACTATGTGACGAAACCTTTTGGTATGATGGAACTGATCTCACGTATCAAGGCGGTATTAAGACGCAGTGCGAAGGGAAGTGTATCCAGTGAAGATACATTTGAGATCGGAGAGATCCGGTTAGATCCAAAGAAACATGAAGTGACAGTTCATGGAGAAGTAGTGAATCTGACCCTGAAAGAATATGAATTACTGAAGCGCCTGATGAAGAATTCGAACATTGTGCTTACCAGAGACCAGCTTCTGGAGGATATCTGGGGTTATGATTTCGACGGGGAGACGAGAACCGTGGATGTGCATGTCAGAACCTTAAGACAGAAGCTCGGAGATGCAGGTGAACAGATTGAGACGGTCCGGGGAGTCGGATACCGTATGAGTAGGTAATAATATGAAACAAAGTATGAGAAAAAAGATCCAGAGCAGTATGATCCTTGTGATTGCGCTGACATTGATCATAGCCTATGCGATCACTACACTGGTCGTATATCGCCAGACGATCCATATCATGGAAGGCGAAGTCAGACAGGAGGCGGATTATATCAATGTAGCAATCGATACCTCCGGAGAATCTTATCTGAAGATAATGGATAAGGTGCATAAGGATACAAGAATTACACTGATCGATTCAGACGGAAATGTAAAATATGATTCCAAAGAAGATGAAGTAACGTTTCAGAATCATAAGAACCGTCCGGAAGTAAAAGAAGCATTAAAAACAGGAAGCGGACAGGACATTCGAGAGTCCAATACGCTGAATAAAGAGATGTTCTATTATGCAGTGAAATTGGAAAATGGAGATATCCTGCGTGTATCAAAGACGGTAGATACCGCATTCCGGACAGCGATGAAAGTATTTCCGGTGATGGGACTGATCGCAGTGATCATGCTTGCATTTGCAAGTGCACTTGTAAAATGGCAGGTAACGAGACTGATCCGTCCGATCAACAGACTGGATCTTGAGAATCCATTGGAGAATGACGTGTACGAAGAATTAACACCACTTTTACAGAGTATCGATAAGCAGAATAAAGAAAAAGATGCGGTTGCCAATATGAGAAAAGAATTCTCGGCAAACGTGTCGCATGAATTAAAGACTCCGCTTACATCTATTTCAGGTTATGCGGAGATCATGAAAAATGGATTGGTAAAACCGGAAGATATGACGGGGTTTGCAGAACGTATTTATAATGAAGCAAGCCGCCTGATCACGCTGGTAGAAGATATTATCAAGCTATCCAAACTGGATGAGGGCAATGTAGAGCTGGAAAAAGAAGAAGTAGATCTTTATAAGTTGACAAGAGAGATCCTGACCAGACTTTCGCCACAGGCAGCGAAGAGAAAAGTACATGTAGAGGTGACGGGAGAGCCGGTAGAATACGTGGGAATCCGCCAGATCCTGGATGAGATGATCTACAATATCTGTGAAAATGCGATCAAGTATAACAAAGAAGGCGGAAAGTTAACCGTCTGGGTAGGCAATACCCTGCAGGGCAAGAAAATCTGTGTCACAGATACTGGAATCGGAATACCGGAAAATGAAACGGATCGTATCTTCGAACGTTTCTATCGTGTAGATAAAAGCCATTCCAAAGAAACCGGCGGAACCGGCCTTGGACTGTCAATCGTAAAACACGGAGCCATGCTTCACGGAGCCAAGATCCATGTAGACAGTAAACTGGGCGAAGGAACGAAGATAGAGCTCATATTTTAATTGAGAAACTACAGACAGGTTATGAAATAAGAAGTAAAAAGATAGAATATAGCAGAAAAAGCGGATTCCAGGCCCAGCACACGGAATCCGCCTTTTTAAAACTATATAGCATGACAAGAACAGGGACATAATATCTTTTCTGGTTCGTCCTTGTTTTACACAACATAGTTTTGGAAAAATATAGAAGTTTTTTAAGAAATCTTAAGAATTATTTGCGTATGTCTTTAAGAAATCAAGCCTACAATAACTTCAAGAAATAGGTAAGGAGGCTTATAGTTATGGACAAGATCAGTATTATCATTCCGTGTTTCAATGAAGAAGAAGCATTGCCGATCTATTATACCGAAATGAAAAAAGTTATGGACACCATGAAGAAACAGACCGATTTCGAATTGATATTTGTAGATGACGGATCATCCGATAGAACATATAAGGTTATGAAAGAATTACACAGAAAGGACGGAAGATGCCAGTATCTTTCCTTTTCCAGAAACTTTGGAAAAGAAGCGGCTATTTATGCAGGACTTCAGAATGCAGGCGGTAATTATGCGGCAATTATGGATGTGGATCTGCAGGATCCGCCGTCACTTCTGCCGGAGATGTACAGAATTCTGAAAGAAGAACCATATGACAGTGTGGCAACCAGACGTTCAACCAGAAAGGGAGAACCAAAGATCCGGTCATTTTTATCCAAAGAATTTTATAATGTGATCAATAAGATATCGAAGACAGAGATCGTAAGCGGTGCCAGAGATTACCGTCTGATGAACCGTAAGATGGTAGATGCGGTTCTGGAGATGAGTGAATACAACCGATTTTCAAAAGGAATCTTCGGCTGGGTCGGTTTCCGTACGAAATGGCTGGAATATGAGAATATCGAAAGAGCTGCCGGAGAAACAAAATGGAATGTAAAGAAATTATTCATTTATTCTCTGGAGGGGATTACGGGATTTTCTGTGGTGCCATTGTCGATCGCATCGTATATGGGAGTTCTGTTTTGCGGATTATCATTCCTGATGATCGTTGCAATCGTAGTTCGTACACTGATCTGGGGAGATCCGGTGGCCGGATGGCCGTCGCTGGTCTGTATCCTGTTCGGTGTGGGCGGTGTACAGCTTCTGTGTACCGGAATTCTGGGACAGTATCTTGCCAAGACATATCTGGAAGTAAAGAACCGTCCGGTATACCTGTTAAAGGATTCCAGTAAAGAAGAACAGAGGATTATGATGATGCCATTATCACAGAACATGCGGAGGAAGAGTTATGGGAAAGGAAAAGAAGTGCACTCTGTATAAGAAATATACTTCATATAAGAAATGCATTCCATACCTGATACTTGCCGGATTTACATTTTTTTTCTGCTGGTGGTTTGTGGGAAGACATGGAATCTTTGGAGCAAAAGTAGACTGGCTCAGTCAGCATAGTGTGCTGCCGGATTATTTCCGGCAGCAGTTTTATGCAACGGGAAAGATATTTCCGGAATTTGCGCCGAATCTGGGTGGAGGTCAGAACATTTATCATTTTGCTTATTACGGACTATACAGTCCATTGATTCTGCCGTCATATCTGTTCCCATTTGTGAAAATGTCAGATTACATCATGGTGATCAGTATAACAGGTCTGACGGTTTCGGTACTGCTTTTTTATTACTGGCTGAAAAGCAGAAAGATGGATACAGGCGTTGCTTTTATCATATCGCTGATGTTCCTGCTGGCGGGCCCGATGATCGGACAGTACAGCGGTCAGATCATGTTCGTAGATTATATGCCGTTCTTATGTCTGGCACTTATAGGTGTGGACCGGTATTTTGAAAAAGAAAAAAGCGGTCTTTTTACAGTTAGTGTATTTCTGATGATCATGACCAGTTTCTATTTCAGTATTGGCGGAATGCTGGTACTGGTTCTTTATGGACTGCACCGGTATTTTGAACAAAGAGAAGGATGCAGAGTCACGGTCAGAGGCTTTTTAGTGGATGGACTGTGTTTTGTTCGTCCAATGATTCTGGCAGTACTTATGAGTAGTTTCTTCCTGGTACCAACGGTACTTGCACTGGCGGGTGGTAGAAGTAAAGGGCAGAATACATCGCTTACTACCCTTTTCGTTCCGCAGATCACGGTAGAACGATTCGCTTACAGCATCTATGGAATCGGACTTACAACACTTGTGATCACCGTTTTGATCACAGGACTTCTGTACCGGAAAGTATATGAGAGAGTGCTCACATATGGATGTGTGATCATGCTTGTCATTCCGGTATTTGCTTACTTATTGAATGGCGGACTGTATATCATAGATAAGGTATTCATTCCATTTCTGCCATTGTTGTGTTATCTGATTGCTATTTATCTGGAAAAGTGCAGGAAAGAGAAATTGTCTCTTATTGCAGGAATGGTTCCGTATATCATTACAACGGTATTTGTTTATATAGCAAGAAACCAGTTTACATCTAAAGGAATAGAGGAAAACGTATGGAAGGCATTACTTGCAGAAAGTGTTCTGTTCCTGATATGTTATGTGCTTTATTGTGCAGTGAAGAGCCACTGCAAAGAGACAAAAGAGATTCTGATGCTGGCACTGCCGTCGGTGCTATGTCTGGCGGTCACGATGAATACCTTTTATCAGATGAAGCCGGACCGGTATGTCAGCCACAAACTGTACCGGGATGTTGCAGGAGAACATAATGAACAGGCGGTAAAAGAAGCTTTGAAAAATGATGGTGGATATTACCGCACAGAACAGATGGGCAATGACGATGAAAATGCAGCGGATTTAAACCGGATCTGGGATGCGGGGCAGAATATTACTTCAATCTATTCATCGGCATACAATTCGGAATATCAGACATTTCGTCAGAAGACATTCGGATTGGAAGAACCGTTCCGGAATGTGATGATGCAGTCGGTATCGAAGAATCCGGTATTTTGCCGGATGATGGGAGTACGCTATATCGTATCAGATTCTGATGTAACGGGATATGCTCTGGTTAAGAAATGTGAAAAAACCGGCATATATCAGAATAATGACGCGGCACCGGTCATGTATGCAACAGATCGTGTGATGACGGAAAAAGAATATAACAAACTTGCATTTCCATATAATCAGACGGCATTTCTGGAATATGCAGTTGTTGGAGAACATACGGAATCTTCAGATCAGAACATAATGACAGCCTATACGCCTGTTAGTCTGAAAATGGCCGACAATCATAAAGCGCAAAATGGAGCCGGCAATAGAACCACAGATATAGGGAAGAAAAACGGAAATGAAAGAAAAGTCGGAACGTGGATCCATGAAAAAGAAGATGGCTGGAAGATCCATGCGAAGAAGATAAAAAAGATAACATTTTCCATTCGACAGGTGCAGCAGGAAACGACACAACAAGAGGGGCAGAGACAGATTCTTTTTCTGAGCTTTTGTGTGGACAATGCACGTCCGAATAAGGACGTGGCAGTCTGGATCAACGGAATCCGTAACAAACTAAGCGCAAAAGATCATGTATATTATAATGAAAATAAAACATTTATCTATGCAGTGCCGTTAAAGGATGGAGAAGATACTATTTCTGTAACATTTGGCAAAGGAAAATATCAATTAAGCCATGTACAGGCATATCTCGGCAGTCTGCCGGAACGGTCAAAAACGTTATATCAGTCAGAAGTTCAGGTTGATAAAAAGCTGACGAAAGATAATGAGATACAGGGAACGATACAGGTAAAGAATGATGGCTGGTTCATTACATCCATCCCATATGACACACATTTTAAGATGTACATCGATGGAAAAGAGACGAAGATACAAAAGGTAAATACAGCATTTCTTGGATGTGAGATCGGAAGTGGGAAGCATGAAGTGAGGATCGTCTATCATGCACCGGGGGCAACAGCAGGAAAAGTATTTTCAATGATTGGAATAGTCGGATTCGTGTTATTACTTGTATTGTAATGATACGATGATATCTATATGCAGCAGCAGATTTGCGGAAAATCACTGCTGTATATTTGCATTTTATAAAAAAGAAGAGTATGATGTTAAATGTTTTTTTATACTTGAATAAGGAAGAAAAATGGAAACAGACAACAGGGCAAGACGAGGATGAGAACATGAAGATCATAGAAACATATGGAAACTATATAGAAAAATGGAGTAATGAAAATCCGGACAGAGCAAGATGGCTTTTAAAGACCGGATGGAAGGCACAGAATCTGAAGTTCCGGTTTGCACCGGACAAAAGACTGATGTCGGCAGAGCAGTATCTGGCAAGGCTTATGATGGATACGATGATAAGACCGCTGGAACGTCCGGAAGAAAGTTCAATTGTCAGTATCTTTACTCCTTGTGAAATTTTACAGGAAGCAGGATTACATCCATACAATGTAGAAGGATTTTCCTGCTATCTTTCTGCATCTAAGGCAGAAAGAGCATTTTTACAGCAGGCAGAGAATACGGGCATATCCGAGACACTTTGCAGTTATCACAAGACATTTATCGGAGCGGCGCAGAAGAAAGTACTTCCGAAACCAAAGTGTATTGTATACACGAATTTGACCTGTGATGCAAACCTTCTGACATTTAAGAAGCTGGCAAAGATGTATGATGTACCGATCTTTGCTATCGATGTGCCGATGCAGCAGAACGAAGACAATGTACAGTATGTGGCAGACCAACTTCGTAAACTGAAAGACTTTATAGAAGAATGCACAGGCAAAAAGATTACAGATGAGACATTAACAGAACGACTGAGAAGAAGCAAGCGGACGCTGGAAAAATTCGCACAGTATGAAAAGGAAAGTGCGGACAGATATATTCCTGCAGACCTTGTTACGCCACTCTATGCAGGTATGACAAATAATCTGCTGTTGGGAACAGAAGAAGAGGAAACGTATGTGGACCGTCTCCTGAACGATGTGAAGAAGGCCCCGGCAAAAAAGGGAAAGAAGATTTACTGGATGCACACCATTCCGTTCTGGTCTGATGCGGTGAAGAATGAGCTATGCTTTCAGGAAAAAGCGCAGATCGTCGGATGTGAACTGAGCCGTGTCTGTGAGCCGGATTTTGATCCTGAGAACCCCTTTGAAGCAATGGCAGAAAGAATGGTATATCATTCACTGAACGGAAGTGCCCTTAGAAGGATTGAAGCCGGTATCCGCCATGCGAAACAGGCAGGAGCAGACGGTGCTGTGTGGTTTGGACATTGGGGATGTAAACATACGCTTGGTGCGGCACAGCTTGCAAAGAAGAAGTTCGAGGAAGCCGGTCTGCCCCTTTTGATCCTGGACGGTGACGGGTGTGATCGAAGCCATGGAGGAGAAGGACAGACTTCCACCAGGCTGGGAGCTTTTCTGGAAATGCTGGGAGGTGCTGAGAATGAATAAAACTTACTATGTCTGTAAATATACCCCAATTGAACTTCTGGAATCTCTTGGCGGGGAATGTGAGAACTTTAATCATATGCCGGAGGGATTTGACCTGGCCGATCAGGTTTCACATCCCAATATCTGCGGTTTTGGAAAAACACTTCTGGAAGGAGTCATGGAGGGGAAAATCAAGGAACTTGTCCTGGTGAGCTGCTGTGATACTATCCGGAGTGTCTATGACATTCTGCTTGAAAGCGGCAAGCTGGATTTTCTCTATATTTTGGATGTGCTTCACTGTGACAGTGCCTGTAGCAGAGAGCGTATGGCTGTACAGTTAAAAGGGCTGGCGAAGGCTTATGCACAGTACAAAGGCACAGAGTTTGATGCCGGAAAATTCCGGGCTGCTTTCCATGCACAGGAGAAAATCACAAAGTCCCATATTGCAGTGCTTGGCGCCAGAATGGGGCAGGAATTATTTGAAATGACCAGCAAGGCTATGCCTCTTCCTGTAGAGAATGATACCTGCGTGCATAACCGTTCTGTGGGAAATATACTTCCACCGGAGGGTGCTTCTTTTGATGAGCTGATGGACTGGTATGCAGGTGAGATTCTGGGGCAGATTCCATGTATGCGTATGATGGACCCGACAGGCCGTAAGAAGCTTTATAATGATCCGTCTGTTGCGGGGATTATTTATCATACAGTGAAGTTTTGTGATTTTTACAGCTTCGAATATGCTGAGATCAAGAATCATACAGATGTACCTCTTTTAAAAATCGAATCAGATTATACTATTCAGAGCAGCGGTCAGCTTCTTACCAGACTGGAAGCTTTTGCAGAGAGCATTCAGCCTGAAACACTGGAGCAGACCATAGATGGAGACACAAAAGGAGAGAGAAAAATGGGAAAAGGTTATTTCGCAGGGATTGACAGTGGTTCCACCAGTACAGATGTGGTGATTTTAAATAAAAATCATGAGATTGTGACCAGTATTATCCTGCCTACAGGAGCAGGAGCTGCTATCGGAGCAGACCGTGCCCTTGCAGAGGCATTGAAGGAGGCCGGATTGCAGAGAGAAGATATTGATGCGCTGGTTACTACCGGATACGGACGTACAGCTATTAAAAATGGTGATAAGAGTATCACAGAGATCACCTGTCATGCAAGAGGTGCGCATTTCCTGAATCCGGAAGTCCGTACTGTTATTGATATTGGCGGACAGGACAGCAAGGTGATCCGACTGGATGAGAACGGTGCAGTTGCAAACTTTGTTATGAATGACAAATGTGCGGCAGGAACCGGACGATTTCTGGAAATGATGGCACGTACCATGGAAATGAATCTGGATCAGATGAGCGAATGTGGGCTGGAATTCAAAGAAGATATTACAATTTCCAGTATGTGTACAGTATTTGCAGAATCAGAAGTTGTATCCCTGATCGCCCAGAATAAGGCAACAGATGATATTGTTCATGGTCTGAATAAGGCGGTTGCCGTAAAAACCGCAGCTCTTACCAGACGTGTGGGCGGTGAGGAGAAATATATGATGACCGGTGGTGTTTCTAAGAATAAGGGCCTGGTAAAGACACTGGAAGAGAAGCTTGGAACAAAGCTGGTAATCAGTGACAAGGCTCAGCTTTGCGGTGCACTTGGCGCGGCGCTGTTTGCAGCTGATATGGCTGATGTATAAAAATTATTTAAATATCCAGGGATTTTACAAGGTGGAAATCTCTGGAATTTTTATACTTTTTTTATAAAAGTTTAATTTTCTATTGACGAGTTCAAATTTAAGAGCTATAGTATACCACAGTAACAGCAAATTAACGAGGTGAAGTTTGCAGGAAAGAGGAAGCCACACAAAAGGCTATACCCGCCGAAGGAGTAAAACTCTCAGGTTCCCTGGATGCAGGGAAGAACTGCAAATGGATCGTTTCTCTGGAGACACCCGTTAGATCGGGGGCCGAAGGTGCAAATAACACGAATTATCAATAGCTACCCACAAATGGTTATCTGATTCGTGTCTTGAATCTCTCAGGCAAAAGGACAGAGGATGCTTTATCATCCCCGCTGATTCATATGAACTATATGAACAGTATTTTCTGAACTTCTGATTTTTGAAACGGTCTGTTATTACTTTGTTTCCCAGCTGTACAATATATTACACTTTTTAAAAGAAAAAGGAGATTTATTATTATGTGGGAAGCGATCAATTCTTTTTTGGCAACAGTAGACAATCTGGTCTGGGGCGTGCCCCTTATGGCCCTGATCATGGCAGGTGGCATCCTGTTAACTGTCAGACTTGGACTTCTTCAGATACGAAGACTCCCCCTTGCATTAAAATGGATGTTTAAAAACGAAGAAGAAGGCGACGGTGAGATTTCCAGCTTTGCAGCTTTATGTACAGCACTGAGTGCCACAATCGGAACCGGTAATATCGTCGGTGTTGCAACTGCTGTCTGTGCCGGAGGTCCCGGAGCTTTATTCTGGATGATTCTTGCAGCATTCTTCGGAATGGCAACAAAATTTTCCGAAGGTCTTCTTGCAGTGAAATACCGTGTGGTAGCAGAAGACGGTCACAGCCTTGGCGGTCCTTTCTATTATATTGAGAAAGGTATGGGAACAAAATGGAAATGGCTTGCAAAGATCTTTGCATTCTTTGGTGTATGTGTAGGTCTTTTCGGAATCGGTACATTCAGCCAGGTAAATGGTATTTCCAGTGCAGTTCAGAACTTCTTTGATCCGAACAAATCAAACTGTGTAAATATTCCGTTCCTTGGAGAGTATTCCTGGGCAGTTGTAATTTCTTCCCTGATTCTTGCAGCCTGTGTTGCAGCAATCCTCATCGGTGGTCTGAAACGAATTGCAACAGTCAGCCAGATTATTGTACCGTTTATGGCGGTGATCTATCTGATCTTCAGTGTAGCGCTGATTCTTTTAAACATTACAGAGATCCCGGCAGCTATCGTAACAGTTGTGAAGGGAGCCTTTAATCCGTCAGCAGTGACAGGCGGTGTGGTAGGAACAATGATCGTATCCATGCAGAAAGGTGTGGCTCGTGGTATTTTTTCAAATGAAGCAGGTCTTGGTAGCGCACCTATCGCAGCGGCAGCAGCTCAGACAAAAGAGCCTGTACGTCAGGGTCTTGTAAGCATGACTGGTACATTTATTGATACAATCGTGATCTGTACAATGACAGGCCTTTCCATCGTGCTGACAGGTGCATGGCAGGTAGAAGGTCTGGAAGGTGTTCAGGTAACAACCTATGCATTCCAGCATGGACTTCCGATCCCTGGACAGATTTCTGCATTTGTATTAATGATCTGTCTGGTATTCTTTGCATTTACTACAATTCTTGGATGGGATTATTACAGTGAAAGATGTCTGGAATATCTGACAAACGGACATAAGAAAACAATCCTTACATACCGCTGGCTTTACATTCTGGCAGTATTTATCGGACCGTACATGACAGTAAGTGCTGTATGGACAATCGCAGATATCTTCAACGGACTGATGGCGATTCCGAATATGATCGCATTGTTCGCATTAAGTGGAGTGATCGTAAAAGAAACAAAAGCGTTCTTTGCAGCAGAAAAGCATAAAATGTAAGGAATCAAAAGTAATAAAATAACAGAAAACAGTAAATCCTCTGATTATGGAATTTATAGCAATCCTGATCAGAGGATTTTTTTGCTTACATTTGACTGATTATGACTTTTTTGTGCAAAGTGAACCAAAATCAGTCATTATTTTTATGGATTAGTTTGATTGACTTTGAACGAATATGACAGTATACTAAGAACGTAAACAAAAAACAGTCACGAACATGCAGAAAAGACATGACAATATGTACTTTTGGAATCTTTTGGTGCAAGTGAAATAAAGACTCCGAAAGGATACCAATATAAAACGGGAGGGAAAAGAAGAGATGATTTACACAGTGACTTTTAATCCATCTCTGGACTACATCGTTTCGGTAGATGATTTTAAACTGGGGCTAACAAACAGAACAAGTTCAGAGCTGATGCTTCCGGGGGGAAAGGGAATTAATGTTTCCACAGTTCTTATGAATCTTGGGATTGAGAACACTGCACTTGGATTTACCGCAGGGTTTGTAGGGAAAGAAATTATCCGTAGATTACATGAGATGGGAGTAAAATCTGAGTTCATTCAGATCAGTGAAGGGGTTTCAAGGATCAATCTGAAACTGAAATCTATTGACGGAACCGAAATCAATGGTGCAGGACCGGTGATCAGCAAGGATAAAGTAGAGGAACTGATGAAGAAACTGGAAGAGCTTGGAGAAGGCGATGTACTTTTCCTGGCAGGCAGCATTCCATCTTCTATGCCGGATGACATGTATGAACAGATCATGGCAAGGCTGGATGGAAAAGGTGTGATGATCGTAGTTGATGCCACAAAGGATCTTCTGGTTAATGTCCTGAAATATCATCCGTTCCTTGTAAAACCAAATAATCATGAACTGGGCGAAATCTTCGGTGTAGAATTAAAAACAAGAAAAGATGTAATTCCTTATGGAAAGAAACTTCAGGAAAAAGGTGCAAGAAATGTGCTGATCTCCATGGCCGGCGAAGGTGCAGTTCTGGTAGCAGAGGATGGACAGGTATTTGAAGAACCTGCACCAAAAGGCAGGCTGGTAAATGGTGTGGGTGCAGGAGATTCCATGGTAGCAGGATTCGTTGCAGGCTGGATGGAGAAGAAGGATTACGAACATGCATTCCACATGGGAATTGCAGCAGGAAGTGCAAGTGCATTTTCTGAAAATCTTGCAACAAAGGAAGAAATAGAAGCGGTTTATCGTCAGATAACCGAAAAATAATAAAGGGGGAAGAAGAGATGAGAATAACAGACCTGCTTGACAGACGAAGCGTATCGTTAACAGCTGCTCCGAAAACAAAGTCAGAAACTCTGGATATGGCAGTTGATCTGATGGTAAAGAGTGAGAAGATCAGCGACCGTGAGGCTTATCGTAAACAGGTATATTTAAGAGAAGAAGAGAGCACAACAGGTATTGGCGAGGGAATTGCCATTCCTCATGGTAAATGTGATGCAGTTAAGAAGCCGGGACTTGCGGCAATGGTCATCAAAAATGGTGTAGAGTTTGAGGCACTGGATGATGAACCTGTAACCTTATTATTCCTGATCGCAGCGCCGAATACAGAGGATAACATTCACCTGGATGTACTCAGCAAGCTCTCTGTGATGCTGATGGATGAGGAGTTTACAGAATCTCTTCGCAATGCATCGTCTGTAGATGAGTTTATGGATATTATTGACAGGGCAGACAGTGAAAAGAAAGATATTGATGAGAGACTGGCAGATACCGGATCAGCAGAAGGAACACAGGCTAAGATCCTTGCTGTTACTTCCTGTCCTACCGGTATCGCACATACGTACATGGCAGCAGAAGGAATTGAAAAAGCTGCAAAAGCAAAGAACTGTTTTGTAAAGATCGAAACCCGCGGATCCGGCGGTGCAAAGAATGTGCTGACAGATCAGGAGATTGCTGATGCAGACTGTATTATTGTCGCAGCAGATGCCAAGGTTCCCATGGAACGTTTCGATGGTAAAAAAGTGATCGAATGTCAGGTATCCGACGGAATCAGTAAAGCAGATCAGCTCATTGACAGAGCAATCAATGGGGATGCACCGGTCTACCACGCAGCAGCCGGTTCCCAGACATCTTCTGCCGGTAACAAATCCGGCGGCAGTGTAGGACATAAGATCTATATGCAGCTGATGAATGGCGTATCTCATATGCTTCCGTTGGTTGTAGGCGGCGGTATCCTGATCGCCATTGCATTCCTGATCGATGGATTAAGTGTAGATTTAAGTGCACTTCCGGCAGATCAGAGAGCAAATTTCGGTACCATTACTCCGGTAGCAGCTCTGTTTAAAGGAATCGGTAATACAGCATTCGGATTCATGCTTCCGATCCTTGCCGGATTTATTGCAATGGCAATCGGTGACAGACCGGCACTTGCACTTGGTCTGGTAGGCGGTATGATGGCAGCCAACGGTAAATCTGGTTTCCTTGGAGCTTTGCTTGCAGGCTTTGCAGCCGGATATATTATTCTTGGACTTCGTAAATTATGTGATAAACTTCCGGAAGCCCTGGAAAAGATCGCCCCTGTTTTGATCTATCCTGTAGTTGGAATCCTTATTATAGGACTCCTGATGACATTTATTGTAGAGCCGGTTATGGGCGGTATCAACACAGGTCTGAATAATGCCTTGACAGGAATGGGAAGTTCTAGTAAAGTAATACTTGGTATTGTGCTTGGCGGAATGATGGCTATTGATATGGGTGGTCCGTTCAACAAAGCAGCATATGTATTCGGAACAGCTGCAATTGCAGCAGGTAACTATGATATTATGGCAGCAGTTATGATCGGCGGTATGACACCTCCCTGTGCAATTGCACTGGCAACACTGCTGTTTAAGGATAAGTTCACAAAAGAAGAGAGAGATGCAGGTCCTACCAACTTTATCATGGGTCTTGCATTTATCACAGAAGGTGCGATTCCATTCGCAGCATCTGACCCCCTTCGTGTACTTCCTTCCTGTATCGTAGGATCTGCGGTGGCAGGAGCGATTTCCATGGCATTCGACTGTACACTGATGGCACCACACGGTGGAATTTTCGTATTCCCTGTGGTTGGAAACGCAGTTATGTACCTGGTCGCACTGGTTGCGGGAACAGTAATTTCTGCAGTTCTGCTTGGCCTCTTAAAGAAGAAAGCAGCATAAGCACCGAAATAAGAAAAGCAATAACAAAAAATTAAAATAAAGAACATGGAGGATATCAAAATGAAAGAATTTAAGTATGTGGTTACAGACAACGAAGGAATCCACGCACGTCCGGCAGGAGAACTTGTAAAACTGGTAAAAGGTTTTGAATCCACTATCTCCATCGAAAAAGAAGGTAAAAAAGTAGACTGCAGAAAACTTCTTGCACTGATGGGGCTTGGCGTTAAGAAAGGTCATGAAGTAACATTCACAATTGAAGGCGCTGATGAAGAAGCAGCATACGAAGCAGTAAGCAAATTCATGCAGGAGAACCTGTAATTCA
>OICZ01000588.1_pt1 | contig 14866 bp, 10 predicted proteins | sample 1581461 | NCBI WGS metagenome assembly OICZ01 (sample SAMEA3882548, study PRJEB24775) | human gut metagenome | biome: human-associated habitat; feature: intestine environment; material: feces | place: Netherlands | collected 2009/2010 | reverse complement strand
TCCAGTAAAATACCCGGTATACGATGATGGTGAGAAAAACCGTATATACAATCTCGGGGATAATGATCCTGTATATGTAGGTCCAGAATCCAAGACGGCCTCTGAGCAGAAACTGGAGGCCATACACAGCCAGATTATAAAGAAGATCTGTTCCTGCTACAAGAAAAAGCGGAACTTTCAGATCATCATCATAAAAACTGCGGAATGCATAGCCGCTGATAAAACCTATATACATATAGATCAGTGCATAAAATCCAAACAATGATCCATAAAAGAGATCGACAAAAAGCCCGGAAAAAAATCCAGTCCACAGACCGACTTTTCTTCCACGCATAAGTCCCATGGATACACACAGGATCAAAAGCAGATTTGGAGTGATGGACCCAATGGAAATACGGTCCATTACTGTGCACTGAAGGAGAAAACAGACAATGATAGTGATAAATAATATAATCCTATTTTTCATTGGACGCATCCTCCGATTTGTCTATCGCGTCCTGTTTATTGGTGGTGATCACAAATACATCTTTCAGATGACCGAAATCAACCGGTGTAACGATCGTACCTGTTTTTGTCAGGTTATTGGGATCCTGCTGGATCTCACTGACATAACCAATAAACAGTCCTTCCACATATTTTTCACTGATGTTCGAGGTGACAATACGTTCTCCGACTGTTACCTTGTTATCCTGATCGTAAAGCTGCTCAAAGCTTAATTTGCCTTCATCGATCAGTTTCAGATCTCCAGTGACAACGCAGTTGTCGGAAGTACTGACTGCCATGGCACTGACATTGCTGCTGTCATCGATGATGGAACGGACAGTAGCCCAGGAAGGTCCCACTTCTGTAACGATACCCACAAGACCCTTTCCGGCGATCACGTTGTTATCAACCCGGATCCCGTTATTACTGCCTTTGTTGATCATAAAGGTATCATACCAGTTTCCGGGATCTTTGGAGATTATCCTTGCGGCAACCTTGGGATAGTCGGTATATTCCTGATCAAGATCGTAAAGTTCCTTCAGGCGTGTGAGCTCTGTTTGGTCCTGGATCAGGATGTTATTCTGTTCCGTAAGACTGTTGATCTGACTTTTCAGCTCTTCGTTTTCCTGAAGCACGTCCTGTTTATCACGAAGATTGTTTTTTACATTTCCAAATATATCGCTGACACCGGCGATCCCCTTTTCAAAGGGAACGATAAGAAAACCGGCTGCCTCCTGAAGTGGTGCGGAAGAGGTTCCGGAGGCTGCTGTAGCTACAATGCAGCTTCCACAGAAAAGTGTCATGATTACCAGAAGATGTTTACTTTTTAAATTAAAATGAAAACGCACTTTTTTTCGGATGTTTTTCATTATATATGCCCCTTTACAGTTTTTTCTGCTTTACCGGCTGGGCCCATTTGCGCAGGTTTCTGTCGCGGATGATCTTTTCCAGGCCGTATGCTGCAGAAGTTTCATACAGATCAGAAAGATTAAAAGCAAATCCTGTATAGCTAGCCAGATAGTTATCTATATAAGGAAGCCGTGTACTGCCGCCGGTCAGATAAATGCCCTCTTTTGCGATATGATAAGCGATCTGTGGCGGGGTACGTTCCAGAAAAGATTTCATCTCTGCTGCGATCTGGTTCACACAGTTGGCGATCCCTTCATTAACAACGTAGGCAGAAATAACTTCTTCTCGTGGAAGTCCGGAAATACTGTCGATCCCGACTACTTTTCGGGCTTCTTTTTTCTGATCGTTCAGTCTTCCCATAACTACTTTCAGACGTTTTGCAGTTCGTGTTCCAATCTGAAGATTATAATGTTTTCGGATCTCGCTGCAGATAGATTCGTTCATCTGTCTGCCTCCGATGGGGATCTTACGGCTGATGATGATCTTGCCGTCGGTTATGATGGAAAACTCTGTACTCTGTGCACCGATGTTTACGATCATGCTGCCCTGATTCTTTTCAGGGTCGATTCCCATGGCAATGGCATCTGCAATAGGGGACTCCACCATAAAAACACGGTTTTTCCGCAGCCAGTGACCATTGACCAGATGATAGTATGCCCTCTTTTCGATAGCAGTCATATCAAGTGGTACGGAGAAATACATGTCTGCTCCGAGACCGGATGTATGATCGATTTTTTTTATCATGCTGTAAAGGACGATCTCCTGCAATTCCAGATTTGCCAGCATACCGAAAGCCATAGGAGAATTTACGGAAATATCTGCAGGTGATTTTTCAAACATTTCATAAGCTTCGTTCCCTATGGCAAGGATCCGACGTCCTCTGTAGGCTACCATGTTCTTTTCTATGTAACTTTTGTTTCTGAAAAATGAATAGACTTTTACAGAGCTGCTTCCAAGGTCTACTCCGTAATTATTTCTAAAAAGCATAAATCTGTCCCTTCACTTAAGTATATTCATCAAAAATCCCTTTTTCGCGGAAACTGACATACCTGTGATCACCGATGATGACATGATCCAGAAGATGGATGCCGAGGAGTTCACCGCAATGATAGATCCGTTCCGTAACATCCAGATCAGCCTGACTGGGGGAGGGATCACCACCCGGATGATTGTGGACCAGGATCAGGTTCACCGCCCGATACTTTACAGCTTCTACAAAGACTTCTCTTGGTGTGATCAGTGTGGCATTGACAGTACCGCGGCTTAAAAGCTGTTCCCCCGACAAATGGTTATGTCCGTCCAGCATCATGCAGTAAAGCAATTCCTGCTCTTCATGCCGGAGCCGCTCCATATAATATTTCGCAATGGTTACCGGATGGTGAAAAGACAATTCCGGTTTTGCAGCTGCGGTTGCCATACGCTTGGAAAGTTCCCCGATACATTTCAGCTGTATGGCTTTTACCTTACCGATCCCATGGATCTTTATCAGTTCCTGCATGGAAATATGAAACAGTCCAAGCAGGCCACTGTATCCGGTCTGTTTCGATAAATTCAGGATTTTATCTGCCAGAGTCAGGGAACTGGATCCCTGTACGCCACAGCGCAGGATCACGGCAAGAAGCTCTCGATCGCTCAAGGACTGTTCTCCTTCCCGCAGACATTTTTCATACGGACGCTGATAATCTGGCATTTCCATTATAGTATCTTTCATATGATTTCCCTTTTCGCTCTCGAAGAAGGGGATGCAAAATTGCAGAAGTTATTTTAGCATAAAAAAGCAGGGATGTACACTCTATCCCGGAAATTTCCACTTTTTTCACATTTTGTTTACAGGCAGGGCATAAACAGAAGCGACTGCTTCTGCCACCTTGATCCCGTCCATCGCTGCGGATGTAATGCCTCCGGCGTAACCGGCGCCCTCTCCGCAGGGGTAGATCCCTTCTATATTGGAAGTGAGCTTTTTCGGTTCCCGAACGATCCGTACAGGAGAAGAGGTACGGCTTTCTACTCCTTCCAGCAATGCATCCGGTCGGTCAAAACCGGAAAGCTTTTTTCCAAAAGCATGGATTCCTGCTTCAATGGAATCGCCGATCTCTTTCGGGAAAATACTGCGGACATCGGTAAGTGTATAAGCTCCTTTGATACAGGGGATCACATCTCCAAGCCTGGTACTTTTCTGATGGGTACAGTAATCTTTGAAAAGCTGTACCGGAATTTTTCCGTTTCCGGCTTCCCAGGCTGCGCGCTCCAGTTTTCGCTGCAGAGCGATTCCGCCGAGAACTCCCTCTTCAGGAAAATCAGAAGGGTTTACCGTAACGATGATAGCACTGTTGGCATTATGGCTGTCACGTGCCTGATAGCTCATACCATTCACTGCAAGCATACCTTCTTCAGAAGATGCATTTACAACATATCCGCCGGGACACATACAGAAAGAATAAACGCCACGTCCGTTTTCCAGTGTATGGGTAACCTTGTAGCTGGCTGCACCCAGACGGTCGTTTTCCGGTTCTCCGTAAAGATCCTGGTTGATCATGGTCTGTGGATGCTCCACGCGTACTCCCACTGCAAAAGATTTCGGCTCCATATTAATATTGTGTTTATCCAGCATGGCAAACGTATCTCTGGCGCTGTGGCCGGGAGCAAGAATGCAGATTTCTGCCGGTATTTCCTCTTTTTCATTGACAATGACTGCATTAAGTTTCCGGTCACGGATTATCAGATCAGTTACTGTGGAACGAAAACGGAATTCTCCGCCCATTTCTTCAATCTGATGACGCATAAACTGAACGATACCTACAAGCTGATCTGTGCCAAGATGAGGCTTTTGCTGGTAAAGGATCTCAGAGGGAGCTCCTGCCTCCACAAATCGGGAAAGAACTTCCTTTCCTCTTCCAAAAGTATCTTTTACCAGAGTATTCAGCTTTCCATCGGAAAAAGTCCCTGCACCGCCCTCTCCGAACTGTACATTGGAATCCGGATCCAGGATACCGTTTTTCCAGAAATTTTCCACGGTTTCTTGGCGTTTGTCTGCTTCTTCTCCCCGTTCCAGTACCAGTGGACAGTACCCGGCTTTGGCCAGGTACCAGGCACAGAATAATCCTGCAGGTCCGCTTCCGATCACTACAGGACGATGGGACAGAGTTTCAGAACCAGAGGAGGGGAAATGATATTTCCTCTCCGAGGTTAACATAATATTTTTATCGTGAACTTTTTTGAGAACACGGGATTCGTTATCCAGTTTAATATCTACAGTGTAGACAAATTTTTTGTCCTCTTTGTGCCGGGCATCCAGAGATTGTTTTCGGATCTCATAGGTGAACGGCTGATTTCCAAGACGAAGCATTTTTGCTATTTTTCGGTGAAGCTGCTCTTCTGTATGAGTGATGGGAAGCTTCAGCTGTGTGATCCGGATCATTTTTCTTCCTCCTTTGCTGCCCAGATACCGGCGGCAGCTCCGCTTGACCACGCCCACTGCAGGTTATAACCTCCGCAGGTACCGTCAATGTCAAGGAGCTCTCCGGCAAAATAAAGACCTTTATGAAGTCTGGACTCCATGGTTTTGCTGTGAACTTCAGACGTATCCACTCCACCGGAACAAACCTGTGCCTGTTCAAAGGAAAGGCCGTTTTTTACCGGGAGACGAAAATCGGTGATCCCGCGGATAAGATCCTTCTGTGCACATAAAACACGGATCAGTTTTTCAGGAAAAAGTCCGATGAGAAGTTCTTTTTCTGTTTTGTAAGGGCAGGCTGCTTTTCTGTGCTCCAGGTATTCTTCCAGCTCTTTCCGGTTCAGTTCCGGAAAAAAATTTATGGAAAGCTCCACATTTTTGTTTTCATGGACGGCACGGATAGCATAGCGGGAAATCTGGAATACCGGGATCCCGGATACACCGTAATCGGTAAGCTGCAGTTCTCCCTGCTGGGAGACTGTCGGTGTGCCGTCTATATAAAGTGTTATCTTCCCTTCTGTCCGTACACCACTCCAGCCGGAAAAAGAATTTCCCTTACATTTCAGAGCTGTCAGTGCTGGAAGGGGTTCGATCAGATGATGTCCGAGACTTTTTGCAATTTCATATCCGCTTTCGCAGGAACCTGCAACGGAAGACGCACGGGAACCATTTGCAAGGATCACGGCATCACCACTGTAGGTCCATCCGTCCGTATGGATCTTCCACTGTCCGTCTGTGAAAGACACGCCGGTAACAGTCTGATTGGTTTTCAGTTTTACTTTCAGGCTGCGTGCTTTCATGGTAAGAACATCTACCACACTCTGTGCCTGGTTGCTTCGGGGATAGATCCATCCGTCGCGGTCTGTGGTACAGATTCCCAGTTCCTGAAAGAATTTCAGAGTTTTTTCCACAGGAAACTGTGCCAGGGCATCTTTGGCAAATTCAGGATGAGATCCCCGGTAAGCGTTTTCATCCTGATTCAGGTTCGTCATATTACAACGGCCGTTTCCCGTAGCACAGATTTTTCTGCCGGGACGGTCATTTTGTTCCAGAACCGTAACCGCTGCTCCGTTTATGGCAGCCTGAATAGCCGCCATAAGGCCGGAAGCACCTGCTCCTACGACAAAGACCTGCTTTTTTAAGTCCTGTCCTTCGGATTTTTTCATAATTTCACAAGTTCCTTATCAACCATATACTGAAGAGATTTCAGGATTCCAAGTTTAGCATGCTCCCAGGTAAGACCACCCTGGAAATAAACAGCATAAGGTGGTTTCATAGGACCATCGGCAGAAAGCTCGATGGAAGAACCCTGGATGAAAGCACCTGCAGCCATGATGACCTGACTGTCATACCCTGGCATATCCCACGGTTCCGGTGTCACAAAACTGTCTACCGGTGCTGCAGCCTGGATACCCTGGCAGAATGCTACAAGACCTTCCGGTGTTCCAAGGGTGACTGCCTGGATGATATCCTGACGTGGTTCTGTGCTGTTCGGTACCACCGGGAAACCAAGTTTTTCGTAAATGTTTGCTGCAAAAACGGCGCCTTTTAAAGCTCCTTTGGTAACCATCGGTGCAAGGAAAAATCCCTGGTACAGAGAACGGTTTACACCAAGAGTTGCACCGACTTCCATACCCAGTCCCGGACAGGTCATACGGTAGGAGGCATTTTCCACACAGTCTTTTCTTCCTGCGATATAACCACCGATAGGAGCAAGGCCGCCACCTGGATTTTTGATCAGGGAGCCGACCATGATATCTGCACCTACATCACTGGGCTCGATGGTATCTACGAATTCTCCGTAGCAGTTATCTACCATACAGATTACATCCGGTTTGATCTTCTTTACAAAAGCGATCAGCTCACCGATCTGTTTTACGGAGAAAGAAGGACGGGTCTGATAGCCTTTGGAACGCTGGATGGTTACCAGCTTTGTTTTTTCATTGACTGCTTTTCTGATGTTTTCATAATCAAAGGTACCATCCTCGAGAAGATCCACCTGACGGTATTTTACACCATATTCTGTAAGAGAACCGTTGGACGGACGGATCCCGATGACTTCTTCCAGAGTATCATATGGTTTGCCTACAGGGGAAAGAAGCTCATCGCCCGGGCGCAGGTTTCCGAAGAGAGCAATGGCAAGTGCATGAGTTCCACAGGTGATCTGCGGGCGTACCAGGCAGGCTTCTGTGTGGAAGGTATCGGCATAAACCTGCTCCAGAGTTTCGCGGCCAAGGTCGTTGTAGCCATAACCGGAAGAAGCTCCGAAACAAGCCTCACTGACACGGTTCTTCTGCATGGCGCGGATAACCTTCATCTGGTTGTATTCTGCAGTCTTATCAAATTTCTCAAAACGTTCTTTCAGGGAATCTTCCACAGATTTACCGAAATCGTAAACTGCGGAAGAGATTCCAAGCTGTGCATATAATTCTTTCATGATCATTTTTCCTTTTTTATTTTATTTGGCAGGGAGGATTCCCTTTTCACTGCATACAGAAAGCATGTAGGAAAGGATCCTGCTGTCATCGTAATCAAAGTTATCTTTATCTACCCAGGTTACTTCGCATTCCCTGCGGAACCAGGTAAGCTGACGTTTGGCAAAGTGTCTGGTGTCACGTTTCAGGACCCTTACGGCTTCCTCATAAGAATAGTTTCCGTCCATCCAGTCCAGGATTTCCTTATAGCCAAGCCCCTGCATGGAAACCATTCCCCTGTGGCAGCCCATTTCCCGGAGCTTTTTTACTTCTTCTACAAGCCCGTTTTTCAACATCTCATCCACTCTTGTGTCTATGCGTTCGTAGAGAAGGGGACGGGGTGCGTTCAGGACAAAGTATGCCAGGGCATAGGGGCTGGTATGTTCTTTCTGCTCTTCATTATGTTCGGAGATCCTGGTACCGTTCTGTTTATAAAATTCCAGGGCGCGTATCACTCGCTTGACATTGTTCTCATGGATGTCCTGGGCTGACTTGGGATCAACCTGTGCAAGCATATCATGAAGAAATGAAGGGCCTTTTTGTTCTGCCAGCTCTTCCAGCTCCCTGCGGTAATGGTCATCCTGGTTGGAACTAGTAAAATCAATATCTCTGGTTACGGCCTGAATATAAAATCCCGTGCCGCCTACCAGGATCGGGATCCGGCCTTTATCATAAATTTTTTCCATGGCTTCTTTTGCCATCTGCTGGAAAAGGACAATATTAAAATCTTCTGTGGGCTCCAACACATCCACCAGATGATGAGGGACGCCATCCATTTCTTCCGGTGTGATCTTGGCGGAACCAATATCCATATGGCGGTAAACCTGCATGGAATCTGCGGAGATGATCTCTCCGTTTACTGCTTTTGCAAGGGCAATGGAAAGTTTTGTTTTTCCCACGGCAGTAGGTCCGGTAATGACGATAAGAGGTTTTTTCATAGATTTTCTCCGTTTATGATAGGTATCTTACACGATACGTTTAAATTTTTTTTCAATCTCTGTCTTACTCATGGCAATGATGGTTGGCCTTCCATGAGGACAGTTATAAGGATTTTCCAGTGTCAGAAGTTCATCGATCAGCTTGTCGGCTTCCTGGGGTGACATGGAATGATTGCCTTTTACAGCAGCTTTGCAGGCCATAGTTGCAAGCCTTGCGGTAAACAGTTCAAATGCATCTTTGGAGCCGTCTGCAGTGAGATGGTCCAGCATTTCCAGAAACAGCTCTTCTTCTGTCATTCCCAGAAGGCTGGAGGGAACCGCACTGATACTGTACTCCCTTCCGCCAAAGGGTTCGATCTCAAAGCCGAAATCCCGGAAATACTTTTTGTTTGCCTTCAGCAGATTCTCCTCCTCAAGGCTGAGTGAAACGATCAGTGGGGGACTTACATACTGGGACTGGATGTTCTGGGACTGAAACTGCTTTACAAATCGCTCATAATATACTTTTTCATGGGCAGCATGCTGGTCAATGATATAAAAATTATCCTCAAACTGTACCAGCCAGTAGGTATCAAACAGCTGTCCGATCAGTCTGTGGCGGCTTCTGGATTCAGGAGCAAGAAGCCGTTCTTCGAACAGTTCCAGCTGTTTTGGCGGTTCCTGTTCCAGCGATTTGATCGGATCGTTGTCTACCTCAGGAGGTGCCGATTCAGCAGGCTTTTCAGAAATCACTTCATAATCTGCGGTTTCTGCAGCGGAATTTTCATTTCTTCCGTCTTTTAATGTTCCGGAAAACATTTCCTCTTCTTCTTTTGTGAAAGGCTGCGATCCATATACGGGATTTTCCCGCAGAGAATCCACACGTTTGTATTTATCTGCAGAAGAAGCTGAAGAATTGTGAGCTGTTTCAGCTGAACCATAGGAGGCGGTACCATTTGTTGGCTTATTATAAGGTATCGATGGAACCGGCGCTGTACTACGTACTTCAGAAGCTGTCGGTGCAGCATGGGAAGCTATATTTGCCGTCCGATTCGGGTGACCGTACATCTCCTGCCGCCGTTTTACTTCAAAAGGCTCCGGAATATTTCCTGGCTTTATCTGTTCTGTGCGGGGTGTCGGTTCGTCTTTGCCCACAGATACCTGCGGGATCAGTTCTCTGTGGGTCAATACCTTGCGGACAGTTTCATAAATGGCCGTATAAACTTCGGTTTCTCTGGCAAAACGCACTTCTCTCTTTGCGGGATGCACATTAACATCCAGGTCATTGCCGTCCATTTCGATCCGAAGTGAGACAAACGGAAATTTATGCTGCATGACAAGTCCTTTATATCCGTCCTCAATGGCCTTGGTAATGATCTTGTTTTTTACATATCGGCCATTGATATAATAATTCTCAAAAGTACGGTTTCCTCTGGAAATCTCCGGTTTCCCCACAAAGCCCTCGATCTTCATGAAATCATTTTCGTAGGAAACATCCAGAAGCGCCTTGGCAATCTCCCGTCCGTAGACACTGTAGATCACATCTTTTACGCTGTAGTTTCCGGAACTGGAAAGCTTCACCTGACGGTTCTGGATATATTTAAAGGAGATTTCCGGATGGGAAAGCGCCAGTTGCTCCATCAGAGTATTGATGTAACCGGCTTCTGTCATATCGGATTTTAGGAATTTGCTCCTTGCAGGTGTATTGTAAAAGAGGTTTCGGATCAGAAATGTTGTTCCCTCTGGTGCCCCCATTTCCTCCAGAGACTGTTCTTTTCCGCCTTCGATCACATAACGGGTACCACTGATCCCGGAAGGAGTCTTTGTGATCAGCTCCACCTGGGAGACGGCGGCAATACTGGAAAGTGCTTCACCACGGAAGCCAAGAGAGGCAATGTGGGTCAGATCTTCTACTTTTTCAATTTTACTTGTGGCATGGCGGAGAAAAGCAAGCGGAACCTGCTCTGCATCCATTCCGGAGCCATTGTCCGTGATACGGATCAGCTTTTTTCCGCCGTCTGTGATCTCTACAGTAATAGCGGTAGCACCTGCGTCAATGGCATTTTCCACAAGCTCTTTTACAACAGAGGAGGGGCGCTCTACGACCTCTCCTGCTGCGATCTTATCAATGGTATTCTGGTCTAAAACTGCAATTTTTTTCAAGGGTATCACCACCGGTTCTTAATTTTGTTCTGCAGGTTATAGAGAATATTCAAAGCTTCCATTGGTGTCAGATTCCCGATCTCCAGGTTTTTGATCTCTTCAATGATATCATTGTCCTGTACCGTGTCAAACAGTGACATCTGTGCCATATCTAACTGATCATAGGTGATCTTCTGCTTTTTCTTTGGAGCAGTCAGATCTTTTACAGCTGCAGTGATATCTGCATCACTGAGCTCCTCTACCAGCTCCTTGGCACGCTGGATCACGGAATCCGGAACACCGGCAAGCTTGGCTACCTGGATACCATAGCTTTTATCTGCTCCGCCTTTTACGATCTTACGCAGGAATACAATATCGTCGCCTTTTTCCTTGACAGCGATACAGTAGTTGTTGACACCGGAAAGCTTGCCTTCCAGTTCGGTAAGCTCATGATAATGGGTCGCAAATAAGGTCTTGGCGCCGCAGAGTTTGGTGTTGCTGATGTGTTCGATCACTGCCCAGGCAATGGAAAGGCCGTCAAAGGTACTGGTTCCACGTCCGATCTCATCCAGGATCAGAAGACTTCGGGAAGTGGCATTACGAAGAATGTTGGCAACCTCTGTCATCTCCACCATAAAGGTACTCTGTCCGCTTGCAAGGTCATCGGATGCTCCCACACGGGTGAAGATCCGGTCAACCACACCGATATTCGCACTGTCCGCAGGAACAAAGCTTCCGATCTGTGCCATCAGTACGATCAATGCTGTCTGGCGCATGTATGTGGATTTTCCGGCCATGTTCGGTCCTGTGATAATGGAGATACGTTTTTTGTGGTTGTCAAGATACGTATCATTTGGAATGAACATATCGTTTTCGATCATCTGTTCCACAACCGGGTGGCGGCCATTTCGGATATCAATGAGGCCGGTCTCATTGATCTTGGGCCGGACAAAGTTATTCCTCTGTGCAACCAGTGCAAGGGAAGCAAAAACATCCAGAGCAGCTACTGCCTTTGCAGTACGCTGGATACGGACAACCTCAGCTCCAACCTGATCACGGATATCTGAAAACAGTTCAAATTCCAATGCATAAAGCTTATCTTCCGCTCCAAGGATCAGATCCTCCAGATCCTTCAGCTCCTGGGTGATATAACGCTCTGCATTGGTAAGGGTCTGTTTGCGGATATAATCCTCCGGCACAAGATCTTTGAAAGTATTGGTAACTTCCAGAGAATAACCAAATACACGATTGTACTTGATCTTCAGGCTTTTGATACCGGTACGTTCCCTCTCTCTTGCCTCCAGCTCAGAAAGCCATTTCTTTCCATCTGTCCGGGAACGGCGGAATTTATCTACATCTTCATTATATCCTTCCCGGATAATGCCACCGTCTTTCTGGGCAAGAGGCGGATCATCGGTGATAGAGTTCCGGATCAGCGAGGTAATGTCTGTCAGAGGATCCATATCTTCGTTGATCTTAGTAAGCAGTGGAGATTTGAATTCTGCCAGGACCTGTTTTATATAAGGAAGCATTTCCAGAGAAGAGGCAAAAGAAACCAGATCTCTCGGATTAGCGGATTTGTAACTGATACGGCTGATCAGACGTTCCAGATCATAGATCGGGTTTAAATATTCCCGGATCTCATCCCGTTCCATGGGTTTTTCATTCAGTTCTTCCAGAGCACCCAGTCTCTTTTCGATTTCCTCTGCATCGATCAGAGGCTGTTCCACATAAGACCGAAGTGTTCTGGCTCCCATAGCTGTTTTGGTCTTGTCCAGTACCCAGAGAAGAGAACCTCTTTTCTGTTTTTCGCGCATGGTTTCCACAAGCTCCAGATTACGACGGCTGGAGCTGTCGATAAGCATGTATTTCTCGGCAGAGTAAGGGCGGATACTTGCCATATGGGAAAGTGCTGTTTTCTGTGTTTCTTTCAGATACAGGAACAGAGCACCGGAAGCGATGATCCCGCTGTCGTAGTCACCAATTCCTAACCCCTCCAGATTTCCCACATGGAAATGTTCTTTTAGAGTTTTCTGACACAGCTGATCGTCAAAGTACCAGGGATCCAGGGCGAATACGCAGATTCCAAGACGTCCTTTCAGATCCTCCACATCCACACCACTTAAAAGAAACGCATCGTTGCAGATGATCTCTGCAGGTGTGAATTTATTGATCTCATCCAGAAGTTTCTGAGGCTTATCCAGCTCTGTAAGAAAGCAGTCACCGGTTGTGATATCTGCAATAGCACAGCCAAAATGATCTCCGATGGAGACAATGGACATCAGATAATTGTTTTTGGATTCGTCCAGTGACATGGCATCCAGTGTGGTTCCCGGTGTGACAATACGAACAACTTCACGTTTTACAAGACCCTTGGCTTTTTTCGGATCTTCTACCTGTTCACAGATGGCAACTTTATAACCTTTTTCTATCAATCGGTTGATATAAGTTTCCGCAGCATGAAAAGGAACGCCACACATGGGCGCTCTCTCTTCCAATCCGCAGTCTTTTCCTGTAAGTGTGATCTCCAGTTCCTTGGATGCAGTCAGCGCATCATCAAAGAACATTTCATAAAAATCGCCCAGACGGTAAAAAAGGATACAGTCGCTGTACTCTTCTTTGGTCTTTACGTATTCTTTCATCATCGGTGATAATACACTAATATTCTCCGGAAACCCAGTGTTTATGCGGCTTTTAGAAGTTCCAGATGTTGATTTGACCACATTATTACGATAGTTTTTTCCCTCGTTAGTGTTTTTGTCTATACTCAAGTATTTAAACCTCTCTTTAAAATTTTATCTCCATTTGCAAAATCAGGTTTCTGTTCCGTATTTTTGAATATACAGTTCGTATTCGTCATCTATATGTTCTTCTTCAATGTGTGTATAATAATTAGTCATTTTTTCATCAGAGTGTCCAGCTATTTTCTTTACTGTAGCGGCATCCATTCCCGATTGAATGCATCTTGTTACAAAAGTATGACGGAAAATATGAGGATGAACATCCATTAAATTCGGATCTCTGTTCTCTTTTTCTGCCAGAGCAATTTCATGCTTATTAACAATCCCAACAATCCGCCTGCATTCTGTTTGAGCTGATGATGGAAGATAACTTCTTCCTGAAGATGTTGTAAAAATCAGACCGGGATATTTTTTTAAAAGTATATTTGTTTTTCCCCAGTTTTTCCCCAGTTTTTCTTTATCACGATCCTGTTTTTCCTTCCAGCTCATAAAAGCAGCAATCACTGCATCCGTTAATGGAACCTTTCTATTGCTGGCACTTTTCTTTGGTGTTGTAATCTGAATAGTAGAATACCTTTCAGGAAGTTCATTTCCTTTCGAATCATAATATTTTGTAACTCTGTTTAAGGTTTTATATACACGAAGCTTTTCATGCTTAAAGTCAAGATCACACCATTCTAGGGCAAGTGCTTCCCCTATACGTAATCCTGTATGAAGAAGAATAAAAAAGAGTTCATAATACCGGGTATTCTTGCAGCTCTCAAGGAAACGATGAGTGTCATATATACTAAGACATTTTTCATCTTCTTGTTCCTGCATTATCTTCTCATCAGGTATTTCACCCGGTTCTTCTTTAGGCAGTTTAATATCGGCTACGGGATCTATGGGTATCATTTTTCCACCATATGCCTTTTTGAAAAGCTGACGGACTACACTTAATGATTGTATTACCGTTGTACGTGCATATCCTTCTTCTTCGAGTCCCTTTATCATGTCAAGAATATGTGTTGGACGGACCTCTATTAACCTCATGTAACCAATATATTCTCTTACTCGCTCAAAACCATTTACATAGTTACTTAAAGTGGTTGCTTTAACAGAATGCACCACATAAATAAGCATCCATTTTTCATACCACTTTGAAACAGAAATTCTAGGATCATATCCTGCAATTCCGGGGGAAACATTAGCAAGGTAGGCATTTCTTTCTTTTTTTAGATGTTGTAAATTTGTGCCATAAATTGAAAACGTTTTTCCTGTACCGCGAACGAAAATTCTGGCCTCATATCGTCCATCTTTTCTTTGATATAATCCTTTTCCTAATTCTTTACCCTTTAAGTTTTTGCCCATAACACCACCATCCTTTCTGATGATAATGCATGGCACTGGATATATATTTTAGCACAACAAAAAAAAGCTTTCAAGACTGCCGATCTATCCATTTTTGAAATTTTTTCTTATCAATCAGTGTTCTGCGCCCAATCCGTACCATGAAACAGTTTTCATTCATCAATGATCTCATTGTTTTCTCAGAAAGTCCTGTAAGCTCACAGGCTTCTTTAACGGATATAAGAATTTTATCGTTGTTTGCTTCCGGCTGTGTTTTTTTTCGCAACATATATAACCGGTCAATATCTGCAGGCAGATGATATTGACCGTTCCTCCTCTCTATTATATAAATTCTATAGGCATTTGCGAAACTCTGAAAGCCGCATAAATACTGACTTTTTTCGGTATTGTGATTTT
>OICZ01000575.1_pt1 | contig 15236 bp, 12 predicted proteins | sample 1581461 | NCBI WGS metagenome assembly OICZ01 (sample SAMEA3882548, study PRJEB24775) | human gut metagenome | biome: human-associated habitat; feature: intestine environment; material: feces | place: Netherlands | collected 2009/2010 | reverse complement strand
CTGAATCCACGGCTTACATACACCTTACCTCAGTACCAGACCGAAAGCGGCTGTGTGGATATCCTGATGCATACTATGGAACGGTACTTTGTAAATATCGAAACCATGGAGATCACCGACAGTATCAGCGAATCTCTGATGCAGACCGTGATCTATAACTCCCGGATCCTGATGAAGGAGACGGATAATTATACTGCACGGGCAGAGATCATGTGGGCCGGCAGTCTTTCCCACAATGGACTTACCGGCTGCGGAACCGGCGGTGGTGACTGGGCCTGTCACCAGCTGGAGCATGAACTGGGCGGCACCTACGATGTGGCTCACGGAGCCGGTCTTGCCGCTTTGTGGGGAAGCTGGGCACGTTACGTTTATGATGCAAATCCGGAACGCTTTGCCCAGTTTGCAGTCAATATCTTTGACATTCCCTGCAGTACCGACTTCAACAAAACTGCTCTTGCCGGCATAGAAGCCATGGAAGATTATTTCCGTTCCATCCAGATGCCTACCAGCCTTCATGAGCTTGGTCTTGATCTTACAGAAAAGGAGATCCATGATCTGGCGTTTAAATGCAGCTTTGAAGACACCCGTACCATCGGTGTGTTCAAACAGCTGAACATGAAAGATATGGAAAAAATCTATCTTGCTGCCAGATAAATCTGTAGCTATAATATTGCAGATGTTTTTTTGAAAATCAGATTTTTCAGAAAAACATCTGCTTTTTTTATTTTTCCCTTGCATTCTCTACATAAATGTGTTAAAGTAACAAAGTACTCGAAAGAGACATGCCCAGATAGCTCAGTTGGTAGAGCAGAGGACTGAAAATCCTCGTGTCGCTGGTTCGATTCCGGCTCTGGGCATTATTTTTTTACTCTGATCGCAGAATAGCCTCTGCTGGTCAGAGTTTTTTTATACAAAAAACTGCTGCAAATCCCTTGTGGAATCTACAGCAGTCTTTTTCTGATCACTGAAGCAAATAAACTTCTGTATAAAACACGCCCTTCTGCTCTGCTTCGGAGTGTGTTGCCACATATACATCAATGCAATTGGTCCGGATCGCTCCTCCGCAGTCCTCTGCAACATAAACCTGTCCATTGATCACTACTTTGGAACCGTATGGGATCTGACTCGGATCCACTGCGATCGTACGGTTGGTAGTGGCCGTTACTCCTGTGGAAGTAATTCCATTCGCCCATGGTCCGCAGCAGATGCTGCACGGACAATAATGCGTGATCCGGAATGTTCCCAGTGGTTTCAGTGTCGCGTCCGAAGATACTGATACCGGCGTTCCGATCTGTACGCCAGATGCGATACTTCCGGAACCACCTGTGGAAGTTACACCATCCACCGCATCCGCAAAAACGCCCTCCCCGGAACTCTTAGTAAGGGATCCTGCTTTTGTATTCTTTTCCTGCTCTGCCTTGGCCACTTCCGTAGCCTGATAACCTTCCAGACAGCTGGTCGGAATATAGCCAACGTGATCTGAACCACTGTCATCTGTGTAAACGATCCTGCTCCAAATAGCATCTACCGTACCTGTTCTTTTCAACTCATCATCCTGAAGGACCTCTCCTACAACCTCTCCGTCCTTCTTGCCGGGATAATCCAGGATATCACTGTCCTGTGCCGCTGTAACTGTATCTGTAAATTTATTTACGATCTCCGTATCACTGAGCACACTGTCCGAAACATAACCGATGATCTTGTCCTCCCCTTTCTTTTGGAAGGTCACCTTGCTCCAGCCATTGTCACAGACTGCAACTCTTTCAAGTTTCGTTCCCAGGATCACAGAACGCAGCTCTGTACCACTGTCTCCCGGATTGGACCGGATTTCCGTATTTTTCGCTGTAACATAAAGCGTATCACTCTTCGCCAAAACATTTACTGTGTTTCCCGCCCCATCATCGATCTGAAACTGCTGAGGTGTTTTTTTCTCCTTTGTATATGTATCCAGTGTTGCTTCATATCCCAATACCTCTGCTGATACGGATGCAGGGAAAAGCATAGAAGCACATAAAATAACTGCCAGAAGCTTTTTTCGCATGAAATCTTGCCTCCTTTATTCCGGCATTCTACGGTTTGTCCCGACTATCATAGCATATCAGATCATATTTTGCAATTTCACAGGACAGTCTTCAGAAATTTTTAACAAAAAGATCATATTTTTTAACTGGTCAAATCTATCCGTAACGGATACAATACTTATATGAATATAAAACACAAGAAACCAACCCTTACTAAAAAACAGCGCCACAAACTCCGTGTACAGCAGGTGCGAAGGCAGAAGATCTTTCTGACATGTCTTTTTCTGCTGATCGTGGGCTGTATCCTTCTGCGTTTTTCCAAATTTTCCGGCAGGCAGGAGGAAGCCCATCAGATCAATGCAGCCTGTGAAGCTTATCGCGATGAGGTCTCCAGCGAAGCAGCACAATATGATATGTCCGACTATGTAGACCTGCTCCTGGCCGTGATGATGCAGGAAAGCTCCGGGCAGGGTACTGATCCCATGCAGTCTTCAGAAGGAGCCTACAACACCAGATATCCGCAGCAGCCCAATGGTATCACAGATCCTTCTTACTCTATTTCCTGTGGCATCCAGGAGCTGAAATATGCTCTGGATAAAGCCGGCTGTACCGGTCCGACTGATCTTTCCAAGATCCGTCTGGCTCTGCAGGCATACAATTTCGGAGCCGATTCCTATTTTGCTTATCTGGAAGAAAACGGTCAGACTGTGTGGACGGCCCAAAGTGCTCAGGCCTTTGCTCAGATGGCAAGCGGCGGCACACAACGTGATGAAGATGATCCCCTTCATGATCCTGCCGGTCCATGGGACTATGGTGACCAATACTATCCGGATCATGTTTTGCGCTATTACCACTTAGACAATAACTCATAAACCACCGAAATATTGTCATATACAAGTTCTATTTCAGATGTCTGGAATAAACTTTATATGTTGTATATAATTTCAAAAAAATTCCAAAAAACATTTGACAGAATATAAAATCTATGCTAATATATGTCTTGTCGCTGAGGGAAATACGTGAAGCGATAAGGCATATGCGATAGTGGCGTAGTTGGTAACGCGCGACCTTGCCAAGGTCGAGACCGCGGGTTCGAGCCCCGTCTATCGCTCTTCAGAACTCTGAATCTTTCAGAGTTCTTTTTTATTTTTAAAACTATCCTTTTTCGATCAAAAAGTCCCGAGTCTGATCTCTTTTTTCCAGAAATTCAGATTCGGGACTTTATATTTTTTATCTTTTATTTCAGCTGCATATCATGGCCAAGGCATGCATCTTTTAGTGGTGGAAAAGGCGGATTCCTGTAAATGCCATCACCATTCCATACTTATTACATGTATCGATAACTGCGTCATCACGTACAGATCCACCCGGCTCTGCAATATATTTTACACCGCTCTTATATGCGCGCTCGATATTATCACTGAATGGGAAGAATGCATCGGATCCCAGTGTCACGCCGGTAAGACCATCCAGCCATGCTCTCTTCTCTTCTTTTGTGAACACTTCCGGCTTCTCCGTGAATGTCTTTTCCCATGCACCATCTGCAAGGACATCCATATATTCCTCACCAATGTAAACATCAATGGCATTATCTCTCTCCGCACGTGTGATCGTGTCTTTAAACGGAAGCTCCAGTACTTTCGGACACTGACGGAGATACCAGTTATCTGCTTTCTGGCCTGCAAGGCGTGTACAATGTACACGGGACTGCTGTCCTGCACCAACGCCGATAGCCTGTCCGTCCTTAACAAAGCATACAGAATTGGACTGTGTATATTTCAGGATGATCAGAGAAACCTTCATATCTCTCTTGGCTTCTTCCGTAAGCTCTTTATTCTCTGTTACAATATTGGAGATCAGCGCATCATCAATTGCCAGCTCCTGGCGGCCCTGCTCAAAGGTGACTCCAAATACCTGTTTGTGCTCCAAAGGTTCCGGAACATAATTTTCATCGATCTGGATCACATTGTAATTGCCTTTTTTCTTCTGCTTCAGAATTTCAAGAGCCTCCTCTGTATATCCAGGTGCGATCACACCATCAGAAACCTCTCTCTTGATCAGCATTGCGGTATCTTTGTCGCAGACATCAGAAAGAGAAATGAAATCACCAAATGATGACATACGATCTGCACCTCTTGCTCTTGCATACGCACATGCAAGCGGGGAAAAATTCTTCCAGTCCATATCATCTACCCAGTAGATCTTTGCCAGTGTCTCATTCAGCGGAAGTCCGATGGAAGCACCTGCCGGAGATACATGCTTAAATGAAGTTGCTGCCGGAAGTCCGGTTGCTTTCTTAAGGTCACGTACCAGCTGCCAGCCATTAAAGGCATCCAGGAAATTGATGTATCCTGGTCTTCCGGAGAGTACCTGGATCGGAAGCTCACTTCCATCTGCCATATAAATCTTTGATGGTTTCTGATTTGGGTTACATCCGTATTTTAACTGTAATTCTTTCATGAAAAAGCTCCTCCGTTCTCTGTGATATCCCTATTTTCTTATTTATTCTTGTTTACGATCCTGGATTCATATTTTCCTGTCTCAATGTCAATAAAACGAACAAAGAGAGAAACTTTATTATCCTGGTTCAGGCTCTTCCAGAGGAGATCCGTAAACTCATCAATATCGCTTGGGATCTCTACCAGCTTCGGCTCTCCCTCGAAACTTGGAAGTGGATTTCCATCGCATTTATAAGTATGGATAAAACGTCCCTGTCCTGCCGCCGCATTCTCATAGGCGAATGTATAACGAAGACAGGAATCCGGATTTCCGTTATTGCTCTTTAAAATAGACATCGCATAATTGAATTTACCGTCTTCAACATGAAGAACACCTGAAATACGAGGTGTATAGTTCGGCGCATCCGGCTCAAACTCTCTGCTGCGGAGAGACTGTTCAAAGGTGAGCTGTCTGTCCATTCCCTCATAGATCGTATCTGTCTGATCACCATTTGTTACGATGGTCTTATTTCCAAGGACACGTACCGGTGCATAAATGATCAGGCTCGGGTCTGTAAGCTTGGATGGATCAAAAGCCTGTGTACGGATTCCTTCCCCATCCTCAACAAAAATACGGTTTCTGCTGTTCTCGCTTCTTCCCATAATAAAATATGCAGTAACTGCATGTTTCCCGTCAGCGGAACGTCCGATCACAATTCCTCTTCCCGGATAGGAATTTTCTTTCAGTTCTTTTTCAAGTGAAAATGTCGTCATTTTTCACAGTCCTCCTTGTCTAATGTAAGGCCCGGGGCTCATCCCAGGATATGAACGGTAACAAAAAACCGCCTGGACACCCCTTATCAGGCTGCCCAGGCGGTCGGCTTCTCACTTCACTGCACTCCCTGTAGGTAATCCTACTTTCCGCCAGTCATGCAGCTTCTGCTGTTATACTACAATACTTCTTCTTAATTTTCAAGCCCCTATTTTCAGAAATTATTTTTCCAGACTTCTTGTTGCTCACAAAATAAACAATAACACTTTATTTCCCCTGTAATGCATAATCTGTCTGGATCTGTGCTGCAATGTCTGATTTCATCTGGATCCATGCATCGGGATTTTCCACGTAATACTTCGGACAGTCTTTACCTGTGACATCATAATGACGGATCACCTGATCCGAAGTCAGTCCAAAGCGTGTACAAAGCCACGCTGTCAGCTTTACCACCGAATCATAGGTTGCTGTATTAAACTGCCCTGTTTCATCCGGATGGCAGCATTCAATGGATATGGTATCTACATTTCTGGAATTTGTGGCATAGGATATTTCCGAAGTGGGAATACATTGTACCACTTCTCCCTCCAACCCTACCACAAAATGACTGCTGACTTTGTTGTCCTGCGTTGTCGCAAGATTTTCAAAATAATTCCGGTTGGATACGGCAGTAGATCCCGGATTGGCCGTATAATGAATGGCTATATAATTTACCTGTTCCATAGAAATCTGTGGTCTGGAATAGGAATTCGGTGTCAGAAGCTCCACATCAATAAAAGGTGCTCCTTCTGCCTGCCATTGTTCCGGTCCGCCATTTCCGCTGGCATTCCCGGATATCTCTTCCTGTCCGGACTGAGTTTCACTCTGTTCCATGCGCATCTCAAAAAATGCGTATCCTAACGCACACGCAGCAAAAGCAACGATCACAATGATACATATCAGCACAATCCTCTGCAGGATCTTGATCGGGTTCTTTTTTCTCAAAGACTTCTTTTTTCTTCTGGAAGACCCGGAGGAAGTTTTCTTTACGGAAACAGGCCGCCCGCTATGGGACGGCCTGGGTGACTTTTTACCGGTCTTACCTTTTTTTCCTTTATTATTCATCTACACTGTAGTTTGGAGCCTCTTTTGTGATGTGGATGTCATGTGGATGTGACTCTTTAAGAGATGCAGCTGAAATCTTGATGAATCTGCCTGTTGTCTTAAGCTTCTCAATATTTTCTGCTCCACAGTAACCCATACCGGATCTTAAACCACCGATCAGCTGGAATACGGTATCCTCAACGTGTCCTTTATACGCAACACGACCCTCAACACCCTCCGGCACAAGCTTCTTTGCATTCTCCTGGAAATAACGATCCTTGCTGCCATTCTCCATAGCTGCGATAGATCCCATTCCACGATATACTTTATATTTTCTACCCTGGAATAATTCGAATGTTCCCGGGCTCTCATCACATCCTGCAAAGATACTTCCCATCATACATACATTTGCTCCGGCTGCGATTGCCTTTGTCATATCACCTGAGTACTTAATACCACCATCTGCAATAATCGGAATTCCCGACTCTTTTGCTGCTTCGTAGCAGTCCATAACAGCTGTGATCTGTGGTACACCGATACCGGCTACGATACGGGTTGTACAGATGGATCCAGGTCCGATACCAACCTTTACTGCATCAACACCTGCATCGATCAGCGCTTTTGTTGCTTCTCCTGTTGCAACGTTACCTGCGATCACCTGAAGATCCGGGAATGCATCCTTGATCATTCTTACGGTACGAAGTACATTTGCTGAATGTCCGTGTGCCGAATCAAGTACTACTACATCAACTTTTGCTTTTACAAGAGCTTCTGCTCTTTCAAGACAGTTCGCTGTAATACCGATCGCTGCACCACACAGAAGTCTTCCCTGCGCGTCTTTTGCTGACAGTGGGTATTTAATCTGTTTCTCAATATCTTTAATTGTGATCAGACCTTTTAAGTTAAAATCTTTGTCTACGATTGGAAGTTTTTCTTTTCTTGCTTTTGCGAGGATCTTCTTTGCTTCTTCCAGGGTGATACCTTCCTGTGCTGTTACAAGACCTTCGCTTGTCATGGATTCTTTGATCTTCTTGGAGAAATCTTCTTCAAACTTGAGGTCACGGTTCGTAATGATACCTACCAGCTTTCTTCCCTCTGTGATCGGAACTCCGGAAATACGGAACTTCGCCATCAGTTCATTAGCATCTGCCAGTGTATGCTCCGGCGACAGATAGAATGGATCTGTAATAACACCATTCTCAGAACGCTTAACCTTGTCTACTTCTTCTGCCTGCTGTTCAATCGACATATTCTTGTGAATAATACCGATACCTCCCTGGCGTGCCATAGCGATCGCCATACGATGTTCGGTAACAGTGTCCATTCCCGCACTCATCATCGGTATGTTAAGCTTAATGCCCTTTGTAAGATAAGTTGATAAATCAACCTGATTTGGAATTACTTCTGAATAAGAAGGTACCAGAAGTACATCATCGAAGGTGATTCCTTCTCCAATAATCTTTCCCATGATTTTTCTTCCTTTCTCTCTCGTCTGTAATTTTGATTATCTGCTATGATAACGCATAAATCTATGCTATGTCAAGTCCTTTATCGAGTACATTCGTCCGTCCGTGACAATCACATTTCTACAGATCACTGATAATTTTACGTAACCGTCTTTCCGGATGCAATTGTACCCCGGAACCTGCAAGCTTTTCTGCACGTCTTTCGGGAATTATTTACAAAATACTTTTCTTGGTGCCAGCATCTTCAGTCCTTCACAAACTGTCTTATTTGGCTCAAAAATAATTTTTTTCTTTTCCCCGTTATTTACAACGATCAGCTCATATGTATCTGCCCCCGGCATACCTGAACTGTAATCGGTTCCTTTCAGTCCTTGATAAGGTCTGAGTTCCGGCGAACCGGAAGGTGCCATCATCTCAAGATCCGTCATCTCCATGGAAAACATATTTTTCCGACGGGATTTTGCCATAATCTTATCAATATCAAGACTCCCATTCACAAATAAATACTCATATTCAACATCCATACTCCGGAACAAAAAAACATCCAGTGCGATCATGATCACCGGACCAATTATTCCGAATGGGATCATAAATATAAGTACGACCGACAGAACAGTAAGTATGATAAGTATTGCTTTGATCAGCGTCGTCGAAGATGCTTTCTGCCTCTTCACCAGCTGTTCTGTGTAAAAATCACCCATATCCTAACCTCCAAATTTATATATTAGAACTATTGTAACACTTTTATAATAAAAAGAAAACTCCTCTTCTGAGGAGTTTTCTAAAAATCATATTTTTAGCTTACATCATGCCCATTCCCGGAGCTCCACCTGCCGGCATAGCCGGTGCATCTTCTTTGATGTTAGCAACAACGGATTCTGTTGTAAGGAGTGTAGATGCAACACTTGTAGCGTTCTGCAGTGCGCTTCTTGTTACTTTTGCAGGATCAAGAATACCTGCTTTCACCATATCTACATATTCTTCATTGTAAGCATCAAAGCCATTTCCCGGTTCAGCTTCTCTTACCTTGTTGATGATAACTGCGCCTTCAAGACCTGCGTTAGCTGAAATATGGAATAATGGTGCTTCCAGAGCTTTGAGGACTACTTTTGCCCCTGTCTTTTCATCACCTTCCAGAGTTTCTGCAAGTTTGGCAACTTCTTTTGATGCATGGATGTATGCTGATCCACCACCTGCAATGATTCCTTCTTCTACTGCTGCTCTTGTTGCATTAAGAGCATCTTCCATACGGAGTTTTGCTTCTTTCATCTCTGTCTCAGTAGCAGCACCTACACGGATAACTGCAACTCCGCCGGCGAGTTTTGCAAGTCTTTCCTGAAGTTTTTCTTTATCAAAATCAGATGTTGTCTCTTCGATCTGAGCTTTAATCTGTCCGATTCTGGCTTCCAGAGCAACCTTATCACCCATACCATCAACGATGACTGTATTCTCTTTCTGAACTTTTACAGATTTTGCACGTCCAAGCTGTGCCATTGTTGTATCTTTCAGTTCCAGACCAAGTTCTTCTGAGATTACCTGTCCGCCTGTTAAGATTGCAATATCTTCCAGCATAGCTTTTCTTCTGTCACCATATCCAGGTGCTTTTACTGCAACTACATTGAATGTTCCACGCAGTTTGTTGACGATCAGAGTTGTAAGAGCTTCTCCTTCGATATCTTCTGCTACGATAAGAAGTTTTGCTCCTGACTGTACGATCTGTTCCAGCAATGGAAGGATTTCCTGAATATTAGAAATCTTCTTGTCTGTGATCAGGATATATGGATCGTCAAGATTTGCTTCCATCTTTTCCATATCAGTGCACATATATGCTGAAATATATCCACGGTCGAATTGCATACCTTCTACAAGGTCAAGCTCTGTCTTCATTGTCTTTGACTCTTCAATTGTGATAACGCCATCGTTGGAAACTTTGTCCATAGCTTCTGCTACCATCTCACCAACGCTGTCATCACTTGCTGAGATAGCTGCTACTCTTGCAATCTGCTCTCTTCCTGTAACTTTGCTGCTCATCTTCTTGATAGCTTCTACAGCACAGTCTGTTGCTTTCTTCATACCTTTTCTTAATACGATCGGGTTTGCACCTGCTTCCAGGTTCTTCATTCCTTCGTGTACCATAGCCTGTGCAAGAACAGTAGCTGTTGTTGTACCATCACCTGCAACATCGTTGGTCTTAGATGCAACTTCACGGATCAGCTGTGCTCCCATATTTTCAAATGCATCTTCCAGTTCGATTTCTTTTGCGATTGTTACACCGTCATTTGTGATAAGCGGTGCTCCGAATGATTTATCCAGAACTACGTTTCTTCCTTTTGGTCCGATTGTTACTCTTACTGTATCAGCAAGTTTGTTGACACCTGCTTCCAGTGCCTTTCTTGCGTCTGCTCCGTATTTAATTTCCTTTGCCATTTCTATCACTCCTGATTCTTAAAAATAAAATTCTGTTCTAATCTGAAAATCTGATTTTTATCTGTATATGATATCCTGCCGGATTATCTGATCACTGCAAGAATATCATTCTGTTTTACAATGATGTATTCTTCATCATCGAGTTCTACTTCTGTACCTGCATATTTGGAATAGATAACTTTATCACCTACTGAAACATTCATCGTAACTTCTTTTCCATCAACAACTCCGCCAGGTCCTACAGCAACAACTTCTGCCTGCTGTGGTTTTTCCTTTGACTGTCCAGGAAGTACGATTCCTGATTTGGTAGTCTCCTCTGCAACTAACTGTTTTAATACAACTCTGTCAGCTAATGGTTCTAATTTCATTATAATTCCTCCTAACTCTATCTTGTTAGCACTCAACAAAATCGAGTGCTAAAAACTTTCTAGGTATAAGATAGCACTCTCTTTCTTTTTTGTCAACATTCGATTTTGAATTTTATAATTACTTTAGATTTATTTCATAAAATCCATTCGTCACCTGCAGGACCAGAATCATACCTGCACGGTTCTCATAACGCTCCTTTATCATCCCTGTACACACAGTCTCACAAGTGATCGTCCGGATCCGGCATTCATATACTGCATCCAGTGAAATATCAGAAAGACTGCCTGAGCGCAGGATCAGATGTACCTGCTCCATCTCCTTCTGATATTCTATGACTGTTGCCTCATAAATATTCTCATCTTTTTCCTTATCTTCTTTCAGATACTGTACCATCGTAAGTACAGCTTTATCTCCATCATACATGCTCTCTTCTCTCCTTTTTACAAATATAATTCCCCGTTAAAGAAAAGGGCATCAGATTTGTCTGATACCCCTCTTTTACTTTTATCCTTAATTCATTTTTTCTTTTTTGATCTTATCCAGTTCTTTGAACACGTAATCATTCACAACCTTGATGTAAGTTCCTTTCATACCGGATGAACGGGATTCGATCACACCCGCACTCTCAAATTTGCGGAGTGCATTGACAATTACAGAACGGGTGATTCCCACACGGTCTGCAATCTTGCTTGCCACCAGAATCCCTTCCATTCCGTTAAGTTCATCAAAAATATGGATGATTGCTTCCAGCTCAGAGAAAGAAAGGGTGCTGATCGCAGATTGTACGATCTGTTCTTTTCTGGTCTCTTCTGCACTCTCTTCATTAACAGAGCGGAGCATCTCAAGTCCCACGACAGTGGTTCCGTACTCACTCAAAATGATGTCATCAATTTCGTACATGGACTCTTTTCTGTATAAAAACAAAGTTCCAAGTCTCTCTCCTGCAATGTTGATCGGAGTAATGATCGCCTGATATCCCTGGGATACATCAGCTGTAAATCCAAGTGTCTGCAGATTAACATTCTCTTTTGTGGAAAGAATACTTAGAAGACGTTCATTTAACATCGGATCAATATGTTCTCCCACTTCGTCCTGCAAAAGCTCATGGATCTCCGGGACTCCTTCGCATGTGCTGACACCGAGTACCTTTCCTTTCTTACTGACTACCAGTACATTCGATGCCAGAATCTCTGTCAAAACTTCACAGATATCTGTAAACACAACTTTGCTTGAATTATTATTGTGCAACAGTTTGTTAATTTTTCTTGTTTTATCCAATAGTTGTACGCTCATATCTGCCTCCATATATTTTTATTAAAAATGTGCGTTTCCGGTCGCATTTTTCACGAATATGAAATATTGTTGAAATTATGCACACAAATTAGTCAAAAAAATGTGCACACAAATATATTATCATACAATTCTGAATAGTTCAATGAAATTTGATTTATTTTTCATCTTTCTCTTTATTTTTAACAAACCCACACTGTTCATTACCGCAGACAAGTTTATTTCCCTTTTCTACCATATAACTTCCGCATTTCGGACATTTTTCTTCTGACGGCTTCTGCCATGACATAAAATCACATTCCGGATTATCCTCACATCCATAATAACGTCTGCCTTTCTTTGTCTTGCGCAATACAATGTCTTTTCCACATTTCGGGCAGGCAACTCCGATTTTCTCCAGATACGGTTTGGTGTTGCGGCATTCCGGGAATCCTGGACATGCAAGGAACTTTCCATGGGGACCGTATTTGATAACCATATTTCTTCCACATTCTTCGCAGACTACATCGGTTACCTCATCCTCAATTTTAACTGTTTCCAGCTCTTTTTCTGCTTTTTCAACCGCTTCTTTCAGATCCGGATAGAAATTGCTGATAACCGATTTCCACTCTACCTTTCCTTCTGCGATCATATCCAGAAGTCCTTCCATATAAGCGGTAAAGTTGACATCAACAATGCTTGCGAAAGACTGCTTCATAATATTATTGACCACTTCACCAAGCTCTGTCATATAAAGATTCTTGTTCTCTTTTGCAACGTATCTTCTTGTAATGATCGTAGAGATTGTTGGTGCATAGGTACTCGGACGTCCGATTCCAAGTTCTTCCAGTGTCTTTACAAGAGATGCCTCGGTGTAATGTGCAGGTGGCTGTGTGAAATGCTGCTTATAGTCAAAGGATTCTTTCGTCAGTTCTGAATCTTTATCGATACTATTGACCATTACATTTCCACTCTGTTTTTCCTCATCGCTTTCCACATATGCCAGACGGAAACCTTCAAATATAATCTTAGATGCCGATACCGTAAAACGGTAATCATCTGCTCCAATTTTAACAGAAGTTGTCTCATATTTTGCCGGCTGCATTCTGCTCGCCACAAAACGCTTCCAGATCAGCTGATACAGACGGAACTGGTCTCTTGTAAGAGATTCTTTGATTTCTGCCGGAACACGGGTAACATCTGACGGGCGGATGGCTTCGTGTGCATCCTGAATATTTTTCCCGTCATTTTTCTGCTTCTGTTCCGATGCAGTCTCTGCCACATACTCTTCTCCGTAGGCTTTTCCAACATAGGCTCTTGCATTTGCATCCGCCTCCTCAGAAATACGGGTCGAATCCGTACGCAGGTAAGTGATCAGACCAACCGTTCCACTTCCTTTAATATCCACACCTTCATAAAGCTGCTGTGCGATACGCATCGTCTTTGAAGTTGCAAAATTCAGTGCTTTGGATGCCTCCTGCTGAAGGGTACTAGTCGTAAACGGAAGTGGTGCTTTTTTACTTCTCTCTCCGCGTTTTACATCGACCACTTCATATTCTGCCTCTTCCAGATCTGCAAGAATCTTATGCAGTTCTTCTTCGTTATGGATGGTGATCTTCTCATCCTTTGTTCCATAGAATTTTGCTGTAAGAGGCTTCTTTTCTCCCTTTACCTTGAAATTGGCGTCCAGTGACCAGTATTCTTCCGGAATAAACGCTGCGATCTCATCTTCCCGGTCTGCAATGATGCGAAGTGCCACAGACTGCACACGACCGGCACTAAGTCCTCTTTTTACTTTTGCCCACAGAACCGGACTGATCTTATATCCCACGATACGATCCAGCACACGACGCGCCTGCTGCGCATCTACCAGATCCATGTCGATATCACGTGCATTTTTCAGGGATGCCTTTACCGCACTTTTAGTGATCTCGTTAAAGCTGATCCGGTATACTTTCTTTCCTTCCAGCTTAAGTGCTTTCATCAAGTGCCAGGAAATTGCTTCTCCTTCGCGGTCCGGGTCAGTTGCAAGATAAATCTTATCTGCTTTTTTTACTTCTTTTCTAAGTCCTGCAAGGATCTCACCTTTTCCTCTGATTGTAATGTATTTCGGCTCAAAGTCATGCTCCAGGTCTACTCCCATCTGACTTTTCGGCAAATCTCTTACATGTCCGTTTGATGCCATTACCACGTAATTGCTGCCGAGAAATTTCTTTATGGTCTTCACTTTTGTCGGTGACTCTACAATCACAAGATAACGTGCCATATATTATATTCCTCCATATTAATAGTGTCAGATCATTTAGCTCTGACATAATAATTTTTTGATCTTTCCTGAATGCATCCTTTCAACTGAAGAGATACACAGATTCCCATCACCTCCTGTGGAGTAAGTCCGGTTTCTCTCTGTAAATCATCCAGCCCCCGCGGATACAAACCGAGCTTACTATACACCAAATTTTCTTTCGTTTCAAGCTTTATTTTATTTTTCGTGTCTGATATAATTGCGATTTTCTTCTTTAGCAGCCCTTTTATAACCAGTTCTTCCAGCAAATCTTCTTCATTCAGAAGAATCCCTGCTCCCTGCCGGATCAGGCGGTTACAGCCACAGCTCAGCGGCTCTGTCACCATCCCCGGAAGAGCATAAATATCTCTTCCTTGTTCAAGAGCCATGTCTGCTGTAATCAGGGATCCGCTCTTTTCTTTTGCCTCCATAACAAGTACCACATCGGCAAGTCCGCTGATCAGACGGTTTCTTGCCGGAAAATGCCAGGCAACCGGTGGAGTTCCCGGTGGCTGTTCAGACAGTATGCCTCCCCGCTTTATTAAATCTTTATAGAGTCCTTTATGTGCCGCAGGATAACATACATCTGCTCCGCCTCCCAGAACCGCAAATGTTTTCCCTCCGACATTTAATGCAGCCCGGTGTGCCATTCCGTCAATTCCCAGTGCCATTCCACTGATGATCTGGATTCCGCTCTCCGCAAGTCTTTCAACAAAGCGAAGCGTCATTTTCTCACCATAGCTGCTACATCTTCTGGCACCCACCACTGCCACCGACGGCATTCCCTCCCGTGGCATCTCCCCGATAAAAAAGAGTGCATACGGCATTCCCGCAAGTTCTTCAAACCGTTTCGGATAATTGTTCTGTCCCCGGACTGCCATCTGAATTCCCCGGTCCACCACTTTTTGATACGCTTCCCTCCAATTCCTTTTTTTCTTACTTTCTTTCAGGATCCCCCACTCTTTTTCTGTAATTATCTGTTCTCTGATCCCTTTTTCTTCTATATAATATACTGCTTCCGCAGATCCGTTCTTTCTGCATAATTCACACTTTCTGTCACCTGTGATTCCTTCCACACACGCCAGCCAGTATGTATACCACATTTCA
>OICZ01000557.1_pt1 | contig 15403 bp, 13 predicted proteins | sample 1581461 | NCBI WGS metagenome assembly OICZ01 (sample SAMEA3882548, study PRJEB24775) | human gut metagenome | biome: human-associated habitat; feature: intestine environment; material: feces | place: Netherlands | collected 2009/2010 | reverse complement strand
CTCAATGGGAGCCGAAAAGCCTCTCCTTGAGGAGAGGCGTCACGAAGTGACGGAGTGGCAAATAAAATATATTCAAAGCAAGGAGAAGAACATGGATAAAGTAAACATACTTGGTGTTCACGTTGATATGGTGAACATTTCACAGGCTACTGACTGCATTATGCGTTTTTTGGACGAAGATAAGTTTCATGCGGTATACACGCCTAATTCGGAAATAATTATGCTTGCATACAAAGACGAAAAATTTTGTAAACTTCTTAATAATGCTGACTTGCTTACTGCCGACGGCATAGGCGTTGTGCATGCGTCAAAGATTTTGAAAAAGCCTATAAGCGAACGTGCGGCAGGATATGACATTGCAAGACAGGTTTTGCAAAAAATGAATTACACAGACCACAAGCTGTTCCTTTTCGGAGGTAAGCCGGGTGTTGCGGAAGAGGCAAAGAAAAAGCTTTTGGAAGAATACACCGACCTTAATATTGTCGGTACAAGAAACGGATATTTCAAGCCGGAAGAAGAGACTGAAATTGTTGAGGAAATCAACAATTCCGGTGCGGATATTGTTTTTGTATGCTTAGGCGCACCTAAGCAGGAACAGTGGATTGAAAGAAACAGAGATGCACTTAAAGTACGCGTTGCGATGGGCATTGGCGGAAGTCTTGACGTATTTGCCGGAAAAGTTGAACGCGCACCTGAAATATTCTGTAAAACAGGTATGGAATGGTTTTACAGACTTTGCAAAGAACCTTGGCGTATAGGAAGAATGATGGAATTGCCTAAATTTGCGGCAACGGTAATTGCAAAAGGAAAAAAATACAAACAAGACTGATTTTAGGAGAAATTATGGGAATACTTATAGCGATTGACGGCGTTGACGCGAGCGGAAAGCAAACACAGACGGAACTTTTAAAAAAACGTCTTGAAAATAACGAATTAAAAATAAAGTCTGTGTCGTTTCCGGCGTATGACAACCCATCGTCAACACTTGTAAAGATGTACCTAAACGGTGAATTCGGCGACAAGCCGTCAGATGTGAATGCGTATGCCACATCAACGTTTTTTGCGGCTGACAGATTTGCGACGTATAAAACCGATTGGGGAAAGGATTACGAAAACGGTACATTGATTTTAGCAGACAGATATGTGTCGTCAAATCTTATACATCAAGCAAGCAAAATCGAAAATCAAGAAGAAAAAGACAAGTTTTTAACGTGGCTTGACGACCTTGAATACAATGTTTACGGACTTCCGCGTCCGAACGTTACGATATTTCTTGATATGCCGCCAAAGTACGGTATAGAATTAATGAAAGACAGGGTGAACAAGTCAAACGGTGGGGATAAAAAGGATATACACGAGAGTGATATATCGTATCTTCAAAAAAGCTATGATAATGCAGTATACGTATCAAAACGTTTCGGCTGGAAACATATTTCATGTGTTGAAAACGGAAAAATAAGAAGTGTCGAAGATATAAATGATGATATTTATGCTGTAATAAAGGAGCGATTATCTTGAAAAAACTGATTGCACTTTTGATAAGCGGAATAATTATGTTGCCGTGCGTAAATGCTTTTGCTAATGACGTTATAGAAGTATATATTGACGGCGAAAAATTGGAATGTGACGTTAATCCGAAGAATATTGACGAACGTGTACTTGTACCGATGAGAGCGATATTTGAGGCTTTCGGTGCAAATGTGTCGTGGGACAATAACGGCAGAACGGTTTGGGCTGAGAGAAACGGCGAATTTATATGCGTGCCTGTTGATAATCAAATTATGAGTACGGGAGTATATAATTCAGACGGTTCGGCAATTTGGGTTGACCAAATTCAGCTTGACGTACCTGCTAAAATAATTGATGACAGAACATATGTTCCCGTAAGAGCGGTTTCCGAAACTTTAGGTGCAACTGTCGGTTGGGACGGTGAAAACAACAGAGTTGTTATAGACAGCCGTATAAACGAAAGCGGTACGGTATACTATGCATCTGATTCTGACTATCAAAAGCTATATTCAGTAGACAAAAACAGTGCAAACAGACAGAAATTATCTGACAACAGCGTCTGTGAACTTGAGATGTATGACAATAATGTTTACTATTTGTCTAAAAATGACAGACACCTTTACCGAGCAAATGACATATCGGGTGAAGAGGAACTTATCAATAAAACGGTCAATAAAATTGCCGTTGATGATGGGTGGATATATTATCAGGAATCGGACGGCGGAAAAAAGAGCGGCGTTCTTTATCGTATGAATATTGACAGCGGCGACGTTGAACGACTTACGGACAATTCGGTCAGATACCCTAAAAAGTACAAGGATTACATATATTTCAACTTGGATAATGACAATATAATGTACGGAATTACTCTTGACGGAACGTCACTTGTGAAATTAAGCATGGGTGACAATGATGTTAAGCTGTATCCGTTTAACTGTTTTTATTACGGAGATTATCTGTTTGTCGAAAACGGTGTTTGGTACGGTAATTTGATGAGAATTAGCCGTGACGGAAGTGAAGTTAAGACCTTAAATCAAATTAATTCGCTTATTTGTAAAAAGCAAACGCCGACAGATAAAATTCTGTTTGTAAATCAAGATAACGGAAAAGATATTTATTGTATGAACATAGACGGAACAGATCAACATTTGGTCGTAAAGGGTGACGCGTCATGGATAAATATTGAACTTATTGCACAGTGGGGAGATACGATTTATTATAAAAACCCTTTCCGTGAGGAGGTTTACCGCGTAAATCTTGACGGCAGTGACAATAATTATGTTTGTTATGCAGACGATGTGAAGACTGCGGACGGCAGACTTATAACTTCATATAACGGACTTTATATAGGCAGTCTTGACGCAAGCGACTTGACGTGTATTTATGATAAAGCAGTAAAAAAATTCGATGTTGAAAATGATAAAATTTACTTTGTGGATAAAAAAAGCGGTAAGCTTTATACGTCCGATTTCTCCGGAAACGTAAATGTTGTAACAAATGAATCGGTCGGAGAATGGGTAAGTAATTAAGCCTGTCGACAGCTCCAAAAATCACATCTTGCGATGTGATTTTTGATTATTTTTAGAGAAAGGTATTGACAACACAGACTGGTTATGTTAAAATAATCCTCGCAATTTAATAATGCTTTGGTATATAATTGGAAACGACACATTGTGCTTAACGATGATAACGAACAACACGGATGTGTTGTTTTTTTGCGTAAATTTAATAAAAGAGGGTAAAAATTTATGCCAAAGACAAAATTTCAAAACATTATTTTCACACTGATTATGGCTTTTATTATGGTGTACGCAATGATATGCTATAATATCAGCCTGAACAAGGGACAGATGAGCAATGAGGTGTTCTTGCTTGCATTTCACGAAATGGTTATAATGTGGCCTGCCGCATTCATACTTGAGTTTTTCGCAGTCGAAAAACTTGCGACAAAGCTTGCATTCAGATTTATAAGACCGGGAGTGGATAATCCGTTCTTTATCACGCTTGCAATTTCGTCAATGATTGTATGTATTATGTGTCCGACAATGAGTATGATTGCAACATTGCTGTTTAAAAATCCGGGCAAAGAAATTGTTGCGGTATGGTTGCAAACAACAGCTATGAATTTCCCAATGGCATTGTGCTGGCAAATATTTTTTGCGGGACCGCTTGCAAGATTGATTTTCAGAACAATATTCAAAAAACAACTTCAGCAATAATAAAAAGCAGTGTTAATCACTGCTTTTTTGATTTCTCTTTTAACATACGTCTGAATTTTTGCGGTGAAACATTGTACACTTGCTTGAAAATTCTTGATAAATGCGCACTTGACGAAAAGCCTGTACGAATAGCGATTTCGTTTAAGTTTAAATTTGTTTCGGCAAGCAGTGAGTGGACGTTTACAAGACGCACATTGTATAAATATTGCAGAAACGTTGCACCCGTTGCTTTGTGGAAAAGTCGTGAAAAATGATATTTGCTGATATGTACGACGTCGGTTATAATGTCAAGGTTTATGTCCTCTTTATAGTGGTTGTTTATGTAATCTATCGCCGTAACTATTTCGGGCGGAGTATTTTGACTTGTGATAATTTCGGCATTTTTTGAAAGGTCTTTAATTACAGAAACAAGCTGAAAAACACTGCTTAACGCAAGTTTTTCGGAAAGCAAACCTATTCTGTTTGAAAATGCGTCAATTTTTTTGAAGTAATCGAGAATAAGAGTAAATTGCTCATCATTAAGATGGAATACGCACGACTTGATGTTATCGAAAAGAATGTCGGTTTCTGTTTTTGTCAAAATTCCGCTCAGCATATCACTGCTGAAATTCAAAACATATCTTTCGTAAAAATCAATGTCGCGGCTTTCCATATAGTGAATGTCAAACGGCTTTAAAATTACCAAATCGCCTTGCTTTAACGTGTAACAAATATCGTCAAGGAACAAGTATCGCTCACCGTCCGCCTGCAAATATATTTCATATGCGTCATGGTAGTGCTGTATCTTCATATCATATTTTTCCGATGATTTAACGTGATTTATATACATTTCCGAAAACGGAAAAAACACAGCATTTAACATATACAATATCCTTTCAAATTTATACTATAAAGATATTTTAACATTAAACATCAAAATAATCAATAAAATACTTGCAGATTAAGTCAATTATAAGTTATAATAATTTTATATATGAAGGGAGAGTAGAAGATGAGCAAAATTTTAAATATGTTAATGGCATTTGTTATGTCATTCGGAATATCGGGAAGTAATGTAAACCCATCGGATATACCCGAAAATTCAAATTTTGAGGTGCATTTTATAGATGTAGGACAAGCTGATTCGGCGCTTATAGAATGTGACGGCGAAACGATGATGATAGACGGCGGAAATGTTGCGGACAGTAATGTGGTAGCGGCATATTTAAAGAAAGAAGATGTTACGGAGCTTAATTATGTTGTGTGTTCTCATGCTCATGAGGACCATGTCGGCGGTTTGTCAGGTGCGTTGTCGGTAACAAAAGCGGACAACATATATGCACCGAAAACAGAGGCGAATACAAAGGCATATAAAAATTTCAAGAAAAAAGCCGAAGAACAAAATGTTGAAATCAAGCACCCGAATGTCGGTGACGAAATTCAGCTTGGCAGCAGTACGGTTGAATTTTTAGGACCTGTTGACGAAAACGGCAAGGATTTAAACAGTACGTCAATAGTATTAAAAATCACATACGGAAACACATCATTCTTATTTACGGGTGACGCCGAAAGCGACGAGGAAGAAGAAATATTAAACAGCGGTGCGGATTTAAAATCAACGGTGCTTAAAGTTGGTCATCACGGTTCGAGAACGTCAACGTCATATCCGTTTTTGCGTGAAGTTATGCCGCAGTATGCCGTGATAAGCGTAGAAAAAGGCAATTCATACGGTCACCCTAATGAAGAAACTTTAAGTAAACTAAGTGACGCGGGTGTGGAAGTGTATCGCACCGATGAAAGCGGCGATATTGTAATGACAAGTGATGGAAACAGTATAAGCATAACTACATCAAAGTAATACAAAAGGTTAGACGGAATTTCGTCTAACCTTTTTATATTATTTAAGTTTAACCGATATATCCTTATTTCTGTCACATACCAAAACACCGTCTTTAACTTCAAGTTCGGCAACTTGAATTGACGTTCTGCGTTCGTTTCCGATATTATTTTCAAGCATATTTTTTTGTCTGTCAGGGTGAGTGAAGTAGAAAATATATGCGTTGTTGTCCGTTACATATACATCGGCGTGATTTGCGATAACCCCGTCATCTTCTCTTGTACCGCCTACGTCAAGAATACGACTGCTTTGCTTTGTCCAAGCCGTAAGGTCGTCCGAATAATAGACGTCCAAACCGCTCCAACAGTCGGTTATAAGCCAATACTTACCGCCAAATTCAAATACATTAGCGCCCTCGTGCGGAACATCATCGGCGGCACAGTCTTTAACTTCCCAATTATATAAGTTCTTGCTGTCGGCAAAATATGTATGAGAGCCGTTCCGCTCGTCCTTGTACCACATTCTGAAAATACCGTTCGGTAGTCTAAATACACAAGCGTCAATAATTTTTTCTGATGAAAGGTTAAGCTTGCTTTCAAAATTCCAATCAATTAAATTTTTTGAGGTGTAGTGAAGAATGTAACGCGGGTGATTCCAGTCGGCAGGAATTCCCGGAACATAGCTTACATACATATGATAAAGCTCGCCGAAACGTATAACCTCCGGTGCCCAATATGTATTTTTGCCTTCGCCGTATTCAAGGCCTTTGCATATACCTATATATTCCCATGAATTGCCGTTGTCTTTACTTTCCGCAATTCCTATATCAGTACCGTGTACCCACATTACGCCTTCTTCTTCAACGTCTGCACGTCTTGCGGTGTAAAGCATATAATGAGTGCCTGTTTCTTCATTATATATAACGACAGGGTCAGCGGCTCCGTTATGAATAGGGTCTTTAAACAATGGTGCGTTTGCTGTTTTCATAATCTATAATCCTTTCTTTATTTGTGAATATTTTTATGATATAATATAAAAATATAATAGTCAATACAAAATTTGATTTCCACTGATATTTTTATAAAATTAAGGTGTATTTAAGGTTTATACAGTATTATTTAAGAGGTGATAGAAATGGAATTTCATACAATAGAACCCATATACGATAAAAATTCAAAAATACTTATACTCGGCAGTTTCCCGTCTGTAAAATCACGTGAAGCAAACTTTTTCTACGGTCATCCGCAGAACAGGTTTTGGAAGGTGCTTGCGAATGTTATGAATGACGTCTGTCCGGGCACGACAGAGGACAAAAAAGCATTTTTGATAAAACATAATATTGCGGTTTGGGACGTTATTGCAAGCTGTGACATAGAAGGTTCGTCCGACAGCTCTATAAAAAATGTTACGCCGAATGATTTAAGACGGATTTTACAAACGGCTGAAATTAAAAAAATCTTTACAAACGGAAATACCGCGTATAAATTGTTTGTAAAATACAATTCTGACTTAAATGCGGTAAAACTGCCGTCTACAAGCCCTGCAAACGCAATGTTTTCGCTTGAAAAATTAATCGAATATTGGCGAGTTTTAAAAGATTTTACATAAATTTAAGATAGGCTTGAATACAATTTTACATAGATTATATATAATTAGCTTAGAGGATTTTATAAAATATAAACAAGGGGATAAAATTATGAACATTTTTGGTTTATTTTCATTGTTCGGAGGACTGGCGATGTTCCTTTACGGAATGAACGTAATGGGCAGCGGTCTTGAAAAGCTTGGCGGCGGTAAGTTTGAACAGATACTTGAAAAACTTACGTCAAATCCTATAAAAGGTGTTGTTTTGGGTGCTGCCGTTACGGCGGTTATACAGTCATCTTCAGCTACTACGGTTATGGTTGTAGGTTTTGTAAACTCAGGCATTATGAAACTCGGACAGGCTATCGGTATTATAATGGGTGCAAATATCGGTACGACTGTTACATCATGGATATTGAGCCTTTCCGGTATACAGGGGGACAGCTTTTGGATTCAACTCTGTAAGCCGGCTAACTTTACTCCGGTTTTAGCACTTATCGGTATTGTATTTACAATGGCTGCAAAGAGCGACTCTAAGAAGAATATCGGTAACATACTTCTTGGTTTTGCGGTACTTATGTTCGGTATGGAAACAATGTCGGCGGCTGTTGAGCCTTTAAAAGATGTTGAGGCATTTACAAACATACTTACAATGTTCCAAAATCCTATTTTAGGTGTGCTTGCAGGTGCTGTTTTAACGGCTGTTATACAATCGTCATCTGCATCTGTCGGTATACTTCAGGCACTTTCTTCTACGGGTAAAATAACGTTCGGTGCGGCAATTCCTATAATTATGGGACAAAATATAGGTACTTGTGTGACTGCACTTATATCATGTATCGGTGCAAGCAAAAACGCAAAACGTGCCGCAATGGTGCATTTGTATTTCAATATTATAGGTACGGTTTTATTCCTTGTATTATTCTATGCGGCAAATGCAATCTTCAATTTTGCATTTGTAAGCGATTCTGTTACACCGTTTAATATCGCAATAGTTCATACGATATTCAATGTTGTTGCAACGGCTGTATTGTTGCCGTTTAACAAGTTACTTGAAAAACTGGCAAGAATGACAATTAAAGAGGGTGCGGAAGAAAGCACATTCGGTTTGCTTGACGAAAGATTTTTACAAACTCCGTCATTCGCTGTTGAACAATGTATGACGCTTGCTACAAATATGGCATATATGGTAAAAGAGAGCTTTACCATGGCACAGGAATGTGTTGCAAAGTATTCAGAGTCGATAGATAGGAAAATTATAGAAACAGAAAATCTTGCCGATGAATATGAGGACGCACTCGGTGCATATCTTGTAAAGCTTTCGGCAAAGAGCTTGAATGAGTCGGATTCGCAGAAAGTTTCAATACTTCTTCACGCAATATCAGATTTTGAGAAAATGACGGACTATACCGCCGATTTGGTATTTACAGCGAGAGAAAAACGTGATAAAGACGTTCATTTCTCCGACAAGGCAAGACAGGAAATCACTATAATGGTTAATGCCGTCGGTGAAATTATCGACCTTACAATCAGTGCATTTTCAAAGGACGATGTTAAACTTGCTAATAAAGTTGAGCCTTTGGAGGACGTTATCGACAGACTTAGAAATGACCTTAAAAACCGTCATATAAAGCGTATGCAAGAGGGCAGATGCAGTGTAAATCAAGGTTTTGTATTTACCGATTACATTACCGCACTTGAAAAAATATCTGATCACTGTGCAAACGTTGCTGCAGCTATTATTGAACTCAATGACGAAAATTATGATGTGCATCACGTTATGAGTAACAGACGAAACAATCCTGAATATAAAGAATTGTGCGTTGAATTCGGTAAAAAGTATATATTGCCGTTTTCAGTATCGTCAGAAGTTGAATAATGTATAAATGGGGGATTGTTTTATGGATTTGATTTATTGCGTCGAAGATGATGAGGGAATAAGAGATTTAATAACGTATGCAGTGAAATCAGCAGGGTTTGAGGCAGAGGGCTTTGAAAGTGCCTCAGATTTTGAAAAACGACTTGGCGAGCGTTTGCCGTCAATGGTGCTTTTGGATATAATGCTGCCGGATAAAGACGGAATTGCTATACTGAAAGACATACGAAACAACGATACGACTAAAAATGTTCCTGTTATTATGATAACAGCCAAAGGTACTGAAAGTGACAAAGTCAAAGGCTTTGAATACGGAGCGGACGACTATGTAACAAAGCCTTTCGGCGTTATGGAACTTATTTCAAGAATTAAAGCAGTCCTTCGCAGGAGCGGTCCGCAAGCCGGTTCTGATATAATCGAATACAAGGGTATCATTTTGGACAACCAAAGCAGGAATGTAAAGGTTGACGGAAAGGATATTGCGATAACGTTTAAAGAATTTGAACTTCTTAAATATCTTCTGAAAAACAAAGGCACAGTTGTGCCGAGAGAGGTTTTGCTTGAAAAGATATGGGGTTATCACTTTGAGGGCGAAAGCAGAACGCTGGACGTTCATATAGGAAGTTTAAGACATAAACTCGGCGAAAAGGGTAAGTGTATCGAAACTATAAGAAATGTAGGATATAAGATATGAGAAAAGCTATAAACGGCACGCTGAAAATTCTTACAATATCATCAGTTATAGTAAGTATGCTGCTTATTTTGGTGGCATATTGTACACAGTATTCGATAAAGGAAAAATCAGATTTAAAATCAAGAACAAATATATTGGCACAATGCTTAGACGGTTATGACGAAAACAGTGAAATTAATATATTAACCAAAATGTATGATGATGTATCCGATATTCGAGTGACGCTTATCAAATCAGACGGTACGGTTATTTATGATAACGAGGCGGATACAACTACAATGGAAAACCATTTTGAACGACCGGAAGTTAAACAAGCCGTTACATACGGAAACGGGAGCAGTAGCCGTAATTCCGAAACGATTGGTGAAAAAATATATTATTATGCCGTAAAATTGAATAACGGCAGTATATTAAGAATGTCACAGCCGACAAAAGTAATAATGTATATGGTTTTGACCATAATGCCGATAGTTATTATTATTTTAATATGCGTTATTGCTGTTTCGTTTGTGAGTGCAAAGCATTTGACGAAATATATTTTAGATCCGATTAATGAAGTGGATATAAATAATATAGGCAAGGCAGAGATATATGACGAGTTGAAACCGTTTTTTGCAAGAATAGCAAATCAAAATGCGGAAAAAGAAAAGACGGAAAAAATCAGACGTGAATTTACCGCAAACGTTTCGCACGAGCTTAAAACACCGCTTACAACCATTTCGGGATATGCACAAATGATAAGCAACGGTATGGCAAAGGCGGAGGACATCAAGGAGTTTGGCAGAAAGATAGAAAAAGAGTCCGACCGACTTCTTACTCTTATAGATGATATAATAAATCTATCAAATATTGACGAACAGGGAAGTGTTGAAAATCCGGAAAATATCGACCTTTCGCTGGTTACGGAAGAGGCGATATGTGTTCTTGAAAAAGCCGCAAAAGAACGAGGTATTCAGATTTATTATACGAAGATACCGACATTCATAAAAGGTAACGTGACATTGGTGAGTGAGCTTGTATATAACTTGCTTGACAATGCGATAAAGTATAATAAGGATAACGGAAAAATAACCGTATTTGTCGGCGAGTCGGCAAAGGGCGTGGAACTGTCCGTAAAGGATACGGGTATAGGAATACCGCCCGAAGATACGGAAAGAATATTTGAACGTTTTTATCGCGTTGATAAAAGCCACTCAAAAAAAGTCGGCGGTACAGGCTTGGGACTTTCAATAGTAAAGCACGTTTGTGCCTGCCATAATGCGACTATACGCGTAAAGAGCAAAGTCGGCAAAGGTACAACTATTTATGTTACGTTTCCGAATAACGTGAACAATTAATGAACAAAATATGAACTTTGAAAAAGGTTTATTGACATTAATATTAATAATGTGTATAATATGTAGCGTACTACACAAAAAGTATAGTACGCTACATTTTTTTGCGAGGAGGTGTATTTGTGAAAAAGAAAGGTATAGGCTTTTATTTTAAGAGGATAGATGAGATTATGTCTATGGCGGCAAATGCACATCTGAAGAAATACGATATAACCTGTTCGCAGGCAAATATACTTTTTTATATGCTTGAAAAGGGCAAGAATGTTGTAATGCAAAAGGAGATTGAACAGGAATTTGGGTTAAGACATTCCACGATTATCGGACTTTTAAAGCGTATGGAGAAGAATAATTTTGTGCGTGTTGAGGTAAATCCGGAGGACCATAGATGCAGACAGGTTATTTTGTTTGACAAGGCTTTTGAGCTTGGCAGTGAAATGAAAGAACACAGAAAGTATATGGATTCGTTGATAACAGGTGCATTAAATGATGAGGAGGAAAAAGAACTCAAAAAACTTTTAACAAAGGTTTACGAACATATGTACCAAGACAATGATAAGTGTGAAAAATAGGGTATATTTTTACCTTAATATGTAGCGTACTACATTTTTAAAGGAGGAATTAGATGATAAAGACATTATTAAAAAGTGTAAGAGAGTATAAACGTGATTCGATTCTTGCACCGATTTTTGTTACTCTTGAAGTTATTATGGAAGTTGTAATACCGCTTCTTATGGCTATGCTTATTGACAAGGGTATTGACGCTGGAAATATGAATTACATATTGAAAATAGGTATCGCCCTTGCAATTTCATGTGTAATTTCATTGGTTTTCGGTGCATTGTCGGGTAAATTTGCGGCGAGTGCATCGGCAGGTTTTGCGAAGAATTTGAGAAAGGATATGTTCTATAATGTACAGAACTTCTCATTTTCAAATATTGATAAATTCTCTGCATCAAGTATCGTAACAAGACTTACAACTGATATAACGAACGTACAAAATGCTTATCAGATGATAGTCAGAATTGCGGTAAGAGGTCCGATAATGATTATATTCTCACTTATTATGGCGTTTGGTATAAATCATAAACTTTCACTTGTATTCTTGCTTGCAATTCCTGTTTTGGGCGGCGGATTGTATTTTATAATGACTCACGCACACCCGATATTTGAACGAGTATTCAAGATATACGATAAACTTAACAACGTTGTACAGGAAAATTTGAGAGGTATAAGAGTTGTTAAATCATTTGTAAGAGAAGATTTCGAAGAAAAGAAATTTAAAAACGTTTCTGAAGATATATACGATGACTTTGTAAAAGCCGAAAAACTTTTGGCATTTAACGCACCGCTTATGCAGTTCGCGGCATACGGCTGTATGCTTTTCATATCGTGGTTCGGTGCAAAGCTTATCGTTGCGTCAACTATGACAACAGGTGAGCTTACAAGCCTTATTGCATATACAATGCAAATTCTTATGAACCTTATGATGCTTTCAATGGTGTTCGTAATGATTACAATGGCAAGAGCGTCATCTGAAAGAATCGTCGAAATACTTGACGAAAAGAGCGATCTTACAAATCCTGAAAATCCTGTATATGAAATTAAAAACGGCGATATTTCATTCAGAAATGTAAACTTCGGATATTCAAAGAAAAAGAGAAAACTCTGCCTTAAGAATATAAATCTTGATATTAAATCGGGTGAAACTGTCGGAATTATAGGCGGTACGGGAAGTTCAAAGTCAAGCCTTGTACAGCTTATCCCAAGACTTTACGATACAACCGACGGTGAAGTGATTGTCGGTGACAGAAACGTAAAGGAATATGATATTGAGTCATTGCGTGACGAGGTTGCAATGGTACTTCAGAAAAATGTGTTGTTCTCCGGAACAATCAAAGAAAACTTGCGTTGGGGTAATGACCACGCAACAGATGAAGAAATCGAAAGAGTATGTAAGCTTGCACAAGCCGATGAATTTATTCAGACATTCCCTGATAAGTATGATACTTATATCGAACAGGGCGGTTCAAATGTATCGGGAGGTCAGAAACAAAGACTTTGTATCGCAAGAGCTTTGTTAAAGAAACCGAAAATCCTTATTTTGGACGACAGTACAAGTGCGGTTGATACAAAGACAGATGCAAGTATCAGACGTGCGTTCCGTGAAGAAATACCGAATACAACAAAGATTATTATTGCACAGAGAATTTCATCTGTCGAAGACGCAGATAAGATAATTGTTATGGATAACGGTGAAATAAACGGAATAGGTACTCATGAGGAACTTTTGAAGAACAACGAAATATATAAGGAAGTATATAATTCACAGGTGAAAGGAGGCGGTGACGATGAATAAACACGGTGCACAAAATACCGGTAAGACAATCAAACGTATTCTTTCATATATGAAGAAATACAAATTCAGATTTATCTTTGTATTGATATGTATATTGCTGAGTGCCGTTGCAAACGTTGCCGGCTCAATGTTTATCGGTACGCTTATCGATGACTATATAACACCGCTTTTGGGCAGTACAAACCCTGTATTCACGGGCTTGCTTAAAGCAATCTGCGTAATGGGTATTGTGTATGCAGTGGGAATACTTGCTACATTGTTTTATAACAGAACTATGGTATCAATCGCACAGGGTGTGTTAAAGAAAATTCGTGACGATATGTTTACTCATATGCAGAAATTGCCGATTAAGTATTTCGATACACATACTCACGGCGATATAATGAGTTACTACACAAACGATACAGATACTCTAAGACAGATGATGGCACAGAGTATTCCGCAGATGTTTTCATCGGCAGTCACAATTATATCGGTAGTTGTTGCGATGTTTATATCGAATGTTTATCTTGCAATATTTGTGTTGGTGTTTGCGACCTGTATGATGTTTGTAATAAAGAAAATTGCAGGAGCGAGCGGAAGATTTTTTGTAAAACAACAGCAGTCCATCGGTAAGGTAAACGGTTATATCGAAGAAATGATTAACGGTCAGAAGGTCGTTAAGGTGTTCTGTCACGAAGAACATTCAAAAGAAGATTTTGATAAGATTAACGAAGAACTTTGTGAAAACGCAACAGAGGCTAATAAATACGCAAATATCCTAATGCCGATTATGGCTAATTTAGGTAACCTGCAGTATGTGCTTATAGCTATTATCGGCGGTGCACTTGCACTAAACGGAGTTGCGGGACTTACACTTGGCGTTATAGCGTCATTTCTGCAACTTTCAAAATCATTTACAATGCCGATAAACCAAATATCGCAACAGCTTAACTCAATCGTTATGGCACTTGCCGGAGCGGAAAGAATATTCAATCTTATGGATGAAGAAGTAGAACAGGACAACGGCGATGTTACACTTGTCAATGTTAAGTACGACAGAAACGACAATATAGTTGAAACGGAAGAAAAGACATATATGTGGGCTTGGAAAGAAGTTCAAAAGGACGGCAGTGTTAAATATACACGTCTTACGGGTGAAGTTAAATTCTTTGATGTTGATTTCGGATATAATCCCGAAAAAATTGTACTGCATGATATAACATTATATGCCGACCACGGCGAAAAGGTTGCGTTTGTCGGTGCGACAGGTGCGGGTAAAACTACAATTACCAACCTTATAAATCGTTTCTATGATATTGCCGACGGTACGATAACTTATGACGGAATTAATATTAACCGTATCAAAAAGAAAGATTTAAGACGTTCGCTCGGTATCGTTTTACAGGATACAAACTTGTTTACGGGTACAATTAAGGAAAATATCCGATACGGTAATCTTGACGCAACGGACGAAGAAGTTTATGCGGCGGCAAGACTTGCGAATGCGGATGAGTTTATAAATATGTTGCCTGAAGGATACGATACAGTTATTTCGGGTGACGGCGGCAGCTTGTCGCAAGGTCAAAGACAGCTTTTGTCAATCGCAAGAGCGGCGGTTGCAGACCCGCCCGTAATGATACTTGACGAGGCAACTTCAAGTATTGATACAAGAACAGAGGCGATAGTTCAAAGAGGTATGGACGCACTTATGACGGGACGTACAGTATTTGTTATCGCACACAGACTTTCAACGGTAAGAAATTCAGATGTAATTATGGTGCTTGAACTCGGAAGAATTATCGAACGCGGTAATCACGAACAGCTTATTGCACAAAAAGGTAAGTATTATCAACTTTACACAGGTGCATTTGAACTTGAATAAAAAGAACTGTCGATAAATTGTCCGTAACGTGCAAAATGTTATTTTTATGTTTATGAGTTGATTAAAAAATAAAACAAATAATAGTCAAGCCTATCTTTGATATGCACCCCAAAAGTTAGACACTTTTGGAGGTGCATATTTTTATGGCAAA
>OICZ01000519.1_pt1 | contig 16188 bp, 12 predicted proteins | sample 1581461 | NCBI WGS metagenome assembly OICZ01 (sample SAMEA3882548, study PRJEB24775) | human gut metagenome | biome: human-associated habitat; feature: intestine environment; material: feces | place: Netherlands | collected 2009/2010 | reverse complement strand
GCGGGAATGATTTTTCAGATACGCTCTAGCGTTCGTAGACAATATAATTTCTTTTTTTAAGGAGTGCGGCACCCTTTTCCATAGAGATTCCGTCGTAGAATTCAATTTTGAGGACACCTTCCTCGAATTCACGGTTGTGAATGATACCGATATTTTTAATGCTGATCTTCTCCATCGCAAGGATAGTGGCAATCGTAGCAATACCGCCGGCCTCATCCGCAATATCAAGATACAGGACATAAGCTTTTTTCAGCAGACCATTGTCTACCACATCAATAGAATCACGGTAATCTCTGGAACTTGCAAACATCTGATACAGACTCCTGGAGTCCTTGTTATCCACAAAACATTTGATCTGAACCAGCAGGCGGATGTAGTCATCCAGAACATTGGAGATATTCTGATTATTTTCCACACAGATCTGCTCCCACATAATCGGGGAAGAAGAAGCAATACGTGTGATATCACGGAAACCTCCGGCTGCAATCGTTTTCATATATTCCTGATCATTGTCCAGCATATTGACAAGATTTACCAGTGCAGAAGCAATAATATGAGGCAGATGGCTGACTCCGGCAGTGATGAAATCGTGTTCTTCACTTGTAAGGACCATCGGGATCGCACCAAGGGAAGAAATCATCTCTGTGAAATCTGTCAGGCGTTCCAGTGCAACTTCACCGCCCGGAGTAATAATATAGTAAGCATTCTCAATCAGACGGTCACTGGAAGCTTCGAATCCGGTCTTCTCAGAACCGGCCATTGGATGACCTCCGATAAAACGGGATTCCATTCCAAGACGTTCTACTTCTTTATGGATAATGCCCTTGACACTTCCGACATCTGTGAGGATCGTGTCAGGACCGATATTGTCTTTGAAATATTCAAGATATTTTACATTAAATTCTACAGGAGCACACAGGAAAATATAATCGCAGCTCCTGAAACGTTCATCATGTTCTTCGCATACAGCATCGATCATATTGCTGCTTACTGCTACAGCAAGTGTTTCCCGATCCTGATCATAAGCAAGAAGTCGGTAGTCTTCATGGTATTTTCGGATGGCCTTGGCAATTGATCCGCCAATCAGTCCGAGACCGATAAAACCGATAGTTTTCATAGTGGTTTTTGCATCCTTTCAGGTAACATTATTCGTAACTGTGAAAATACGGAACAGTTACATGATTTCATAATTTACTATTTTAAAGGATATGATGTGAAAAGTCAATTCATACGGCACTTTTATACATAAATAATTTAAAGCGGCAAAGCGAATGCCGTATCATATGAAGGTATCTTTTCTGTCTATCACACGCTGGTTACGAGGATTGCTATAGTCAGTAGCTGTACACTTAAGATAAAGTTCACAGTCGAAATCCGTAAAAATTACTGAAAATATATAAAATGCTCATCAATTTACAAGAAGTTCACAAAAAAAGATGTTAAAATTTCATAAAATACTTGAAAAATATAAAAAAATTTAGTAATATATAGCCATATCGTTGCTGCGGACGTTACAGGCGGCAATAACATAACAGACAAACAGGGAGGTACGCAACATGGATGTATTTAGAACTGACCGAATTAGAAATGTAGTCCTTTTAGGTCATGGGGGCGCTGGCAAAACTACACTGGCAGAAGCAATGGCTTACTTAGCAGGAATGACTAACCGTCTCGGAAGAGTAGAAGACGGAAATACTGTCAGCGATTATGACAAAGAAGAGATTAAGAGACATTTTTCCATTTCTACCACATTGATTCCGGTACCATGGGATAAGGTAAAGATCAATGTGCTGGATACTCCCGGATATTTCGATTTCGTAGGCGAAGTAGAAGAAGCAGTAAGCGCAGCAGATGCAGCGATCATTGTAGTTTCCGGTAAAGCAGGCGTTCAGGTTGGAACACAGAAGGCATGGAACTTATGTGAGAAATATAAACTTCCGAGAATGATCTTTGTCACAGATATGGACGTAGATGATGTCAGCTACCGTAAAGTAGTAGAACAGCTCACTGAACTCTACGGCAAGAAGATTGCACCGCTTCACTTCCCGATTCGTGAAGACGGCAAATTTGTAGGATATGTAAATGTTGTAAAACAGGCAGGACGTAAATACATAGATAAAGGTAAGAAAGAGGAATGCGAGATTCCTGAATACCTGGATGAATATCTGGAGAAATATCATGATATCCTTATGGAATCTGTAGCAGAGACCAGCGAGGAATTCATGGATCGTTACTTCGAAGGAGATACTTTCTCAGTGACAGAGGTTTCCGCGGCGCTTGCAATGAACGTACAGGAGGCATCTATCGTACCTGTATGCATGGGCTCACCGATCAATCTTCGCGGTGTATCCAACTTACTGGATGATATCTGCGGATATTTCCCAAGCCCGGACAAACGCTCCTGCAACGGAATCGCTCAGAAGACAAATGAGATCTTTGAAGCAAACTACGACTTCACGAAAGTGAAATCCGCATATGTGTGGAAAACAATTGCAGACCCGTTCCTTGGCAAATATTCTCTTATTAAAGTATGCTCCGGTGTTATCAAATCCGATGACACTTTATTAAACGTAGAGAAAGGCGAAGAAGAACGTCTGAATAAATTATATGTACTTGAAGGATCCAAACCAATCGAGGTTCCGGAACTTCATGCCGGTGATATTGGTGCAATTGCCAAATTAAACAGCGTACAGACTGGTGACAGCCTTGCGACAAAAGCAAATCCGATTCTTTATCCGAAGGCACTCCTTTCCACACCATATACCTGCAAGAGATTTAAAGCAGTGAAGAAGGGTGATGAGGATAAGATTTCCCAGGCACTTGCGAAGATGATGAGTGAAGACAAGACACTTCGTGTAGTAAATGACAGTGCAAACCGTCAGAGCCTTATCTATGGTATCGGTGATCAGCATCTCGATATCGTTATGAATAAATTAAAAGAACGCTACAAAGTAGATGTTGAGCTGAGCAAACCGAAGGTTCCGTTCCGCGAGACGATCCGTAAGAATGCAGATGTAGAGGGTAAACATAAGAAACAGTCCGGTGGACATGGACAGTATGGACATGTTAAGATGCGTTTCGAGCCATCAGGCGATCTGGAGACACCTTATGAATTTGAACAGGTTGTAGTTGGTGGTGCAGTTCCGAAGAACTACTTCCCGGCAGTTGAGAAAGGTCTTCAGGAATGCGTATTAAAAGGACCTCTGGCTGCATATCCTGTAGTTGGTGTGAAAGCTACCTTATATGATGGATCTTATCATCCGGTAGACTCCTCAGAAATGGCATTCAAGATGGCAACGATTCTTGCATTTAAGAAAGGCTTTATGGATGCATCACCTGTACTCTTAGAGCCAATTGTATCTATGAAAGTAACTGTTCCGGATAAATTTACCGGTGATGTTATGGGCGACCTGAACAAACGTCGTGGCCGTGTTCTTGGTATGACTCCTGATCATCAGGGCAATACCATTATTGAGGCAGATGTTCCACAGCTTGAGATTTATGGATATTCCACAGATCTTCGTTCTATGACAGGCGGAAGCGGAGAATTCTCCTATGAATTCGCACGCTACGAGCAGGCTCCGAACGATATCCAGGCAAAAGAAATCGAAGCAAGAGCAAGCAAAGTGGATAAAGCTGAAGAATAAAAAAAGGGTAATTACTGATAGAGCAGTAATTTGTGTTAGCGCAGTAATTAAAATATAGTTAAGAAATAAAAATGGCAGGACATTTTGCAGAGATGCGGAATGTCCTGTTTTTTACGTTTTGTTGACAGAACTAGAGTGTGTCTGAAAAAGGCTTTCTGCAAGATGTGCGTCACACTTTGCGGGAATGATTTTTCAGACACACTCTAGTGGTGTATTACTCGAAAATGCGAAATAAGTGCCATTTTTACAGCAAAAACACTAGATACAGCAAAACGTTACATTGACAAACAGCCTTTGTTGAATTAAAATAAATTTTTAGGATAAGATGTCCATAATCGGACTGAAACCGCCGGAAATAATAAAAGCAGCTGTGTAGCTCAGTGGAGCAAACAGTAGTGGTGTCATGGACGCACCCTGAAAAAGACGGTATCTCGCCTTAAGTCAGATGCCCTGGTAACTCTGTTGCCGGGTAGTTCACATACAGCAAAATGTTGGAGGAAGTATAGAGATGAAATACTTGTTTAAAAAGATTGAGCCTAAGTGGCAGGCAAAATGGGAAGAAGCCAAAGTCTTCGAAGCCAAAGATAACAGTGACAAACCTAAATTCTATGGTCTGGTAGAGTTCCCATATCCAAGCGGTGCCGGTATGCACGTAGGACATATCAAAGCATATTCCAGTCTGGAGGTTATTTCCAGAAAACGTCGTATGGAAGGCTATAATGTACTTTTCCCGATCGGATTTGATGCATTTGGTCTCCCGACAGAGAACTACGCAGTAAAGACCGGAACACATCCACGTATCATCACAGATGAGAACATCAAGAGATTCTCAAACCAGTTAAAGAAAGTTGGATTTTCCTTTGACTGGAACCGTGTGATCGATACAACAGATGAAGACTACTACAAATGGACACAGTGGATTTTCCTGAAAATGTTCGAAAAAGGTCTTGTATTCAGAGACAGAACACTGGTTAACTACTGCCCGCACTGTAAAGTAGTCCTTTCCAATGAAGACAGCCAGGGCGGTAAATGTGATATCTGCCACAGCGATGTTGTTCAGAAATCCAAAGATGTATGGTATTTAAGGATCACCCAGTATGCAGATAAGCTTCTGGAAGGTCTGAAAGATGTAGATTATCCGGATAATGTAAAACAGCAGCAGATCCACTGGATCGGCAAATCAAAAGGTGCTTTCGTTAACTTCGATGTTGACGGAATCGATGAGAAACTTGAAATCTATACAACCAGACCGGATACTCTGTTTGGTGTAACATTCATGGTAATCGCACCGGAACATCCGATCATTGACAAATATGCAGATAAAATCACAAACATGGATGAGATCACTGCATATCGTAATGAGTGTGCAAAGAAAACAGAGTTTGAGAGAACTCAGCTTGTAAAAGATAAAACAGGTGTGAGAATCCAGGGACTTGAGGGAATCAACCCGGTTAACGGTAAGAAAATCCCGATCTACATTGCTGACTATGTAATGATGGGATATGGTACAGGTGCTATCATGGCAGTACCTGCTCACGACCAGCGTGACTATGATTTCGCGAAGAAATTCGGCATCGACATTATCGAAGTTATCAAAGGCGGAGATATTTCCAAAGAAGCCTATACAGGCGACGGCGAAATGGTAAACTCCGATTTCCTGAACGGATATGCAAAGAAGAAAGATTCTATTGAGCGTATGTTGGAAGAACTGGAGAAAAAAGGAATCGGTAAAGCCGGTGTTCAGTATAAGATGAAAGACTGGGCATTCAACCGCCAGAGATACTGGGGTGAGCCAATCCCGCTTATCCACTGCCCGAACTGCGGTGTTGTGGCAGTTCCGGAGAACGAACTTCCGCTGCGCCTGCCGGATGTAAAGGACTTCGAGCCGGGTGAAGACGGACAGTCTCCACTTGCAAAGATTGATTCTTTCGTAAACTGCACATGCCCGAAATGCGGTGCTGCAGCGAAGCGTGAGACAGATACTATGCCTCAGTGGGCAGGATCTTCCTGGTATTTCTTAAGATATACAGATCCGCACAATGCAAATGCACTGGCAGATATGGACAAACTGAAATACTGGATGCCTGTTGACTGGTACAATGGTGGTATGGAACACGTTACCAGACATATGATCTACTCCAGATTCTGGCATCATTTCCTGTATGATCTTGGCGTAGTAAATACACCGGAACCATATGCAAAACGTTCCATCCAGGGATTGATCCTCGGACCGGACGGAGATAAAATGAGTAAATCCAAGGGCAACGTAGTTGATCCGCTGGATATTGTAGAAGAATACGGTGCAGATACTCTTCGTACCTATGTACTGTTTATGGGTGACTATGGCGCAGCTACACCGTGGAGCGAGAACTCTGTAAAGGGCTGTAAGAAGTTCCTGGATCGTGTTGCAGGGCTGACAGATATCCTTTCTGAAGAATCCGTATCTGATGAACTGGAGATGAAACTCCACCGTACCATCAAAAAAGTTTCTTCTGATATCGAGAACCTGAAATTCAATACAGCGATCGCCAGCCTGATGACACTCATTAATGAGATCACAGCAGAAGGACACTTAAGCAAAGATGACCTTACCATCTTTATCAAACTGCTTAGCCCGTTCGCACCGCATATCTGCGAAGAAATCTGGGAATTCATCGGAGGAGAAGGCTTACTGGCAGTTTCCGAATGGCCGAAATACGATGAAGGCAAAACAATTGCCAAGACCGTTGAGATCGGTGTACAGGTAAACGGTAAAGTAAGAGGAACAATCGTAATCCCTAACGGATGTGAAAAAGAAAAAGCATTCGAGATTGCCAAAGCAGACGAGAGAATTGCTTCCTTCCTGGAAGGTAAGAACCTTATCAAAGAGATTTATGTACCGAACAAGATCGTAAACTTTGTTGCGAAATAATAGAAATAGTAAAAAGAGGACTGACAGAAATTTTTCTGAACAGTCCTCTTTTGAGTTTGACAGCTATATTAAGAGACCTTTAGACCTTTTCAGGCAACCGCCTGCTGATATGCCGGAATGTCAGTGTAAACACGATTCCCTTCACGATAGAAGAGATTGTAAGCGCCCACCATACACCATTTAATCCCATTCCCGCATGTGTCAGGATCAATGCCAGTGGGATTCGTGAGCCTGTCAGGATCACACTGATCGTACTGGATAATCTGGTGCGTCCAAGTCCTGATAATGCGCCCACTGTCATCAGCTCAATGGACATAAAGACTTCACTGAATCCGATAATGACCAGATAATTGACAGCAGTATCCAGCGCTTCTTTTTCGTGGAAAAATAACCTGGCAATTGGTTCCGGAAGAAAGACAAAAGCTGCAGTGACAAACAGGCCCCAAATTGTGAGAACGCGAAATGACAGACTGTAACCTTTACGGATACGGTCTTTTTTTCGTGCACCGTAGTTTTGGGCAATAAAAGCATTCAATGCTGAAGCAAAACCATCTGCAGTATTCCAGGATACGGATTCAATCTGTCCGCCAACACGCTGCGTTGCAATAGCGGCAGCACCATAACCGGAAACCATACGGGTCAGAATCATGGAGATGAAACAGTAAATGCTTCCCTGTATAGCTGTGGGAAACCCGATCCTGAAGATGTGCTTATAATATTCTTTTGGAAAAACAGACAGCAGATTCAGATGCTGTAAAACATTGGGCTCCAGTCTGGAATGCCGGATACGCATAACCATCACCACAAAAACCAGAATCTGTGAACTTACTGTCGCAATAGCGGCTCCGGCAACCTCCAGCCTCGGGAAAGGTCCGATGCCAAGGATCAGCAGCGGATCCAGGATCATATTTCCTGCAAGCCCGATAAAGTTTGCAAGCAGGGGAGTGCGGGAATCTCCCTGCGCAGTAGAGAGTCCTGTCAGCGTCAGATTCAGATAAGAAAAAAGAATCAGTCCACAGGTGATCAATGTATAAGATCTGGCAGCAGTATAAGTTTCTGCGTCGGTCAGATTAAAAAATCCCAGCAGAGGCTGTATGAAAATAACACAGACAGCAGCAAACAAAATGCCGGACAGTGCAGTGAGCTGCAGAGAACCGGCAGCATAGGAACGTGCCTGGTCATAATCTTTGCGCCCGCATGCCTGAGCTGTATTTACCTGTCCGCCCATTCTTGACAGGGATGCAAGCCCCTGGGAGAGCCAGACATACATTCCGCCTACTCCCACGCCTGCAACTGCCTTTGCACCAAGCAGTCCGATCCATGCCATATCCATAATACTGTATGCTGTTCCCAGCATGGAAGAAATCATGATAGGCAGAGCCAGCTCTGCCAGAGTTTTCAGGATCGGACCGGAAGTCAGATCCACAGTTTTTGATTTACTCATTTGTAATAACCCTTCATGTACCAATTATTATAATACTTTTGTAGTCCATTTACTGCAGTCCCATACCTGAGAAACCACATCGCGGTAAAACTCCGGTTCATGGCAGATCAGAAGAATGCTTCCTTTATATTCGATCAATGCCTGCTTCAAAGCTTCTTTTGCATCCACATCCAGATGATTGGTAGGCTCGTCCAGAAGCAGAATGTTCGTTTCTTTATTCACCAGCTTACACAGACGCACCTTCGCCTGCTCCCCGCCACTCAGTACACGTACCTGACTTTCAATATGCTTGGTAGTCAGACCGCATTTGGCGAGAGCAGACCGCACCTCATACTGAGTATAAGACGGGAACTCCGCCCAGATCTCATCAATACAGGTAGTCTTGTTATCACCCTTTACTTCCTGCTCAAAATATCCAATCTGAAGATTCTCCCCAAGTTCGCAGGAACCCTTCAGAGACGGGATCAACCCCAGAATACTCTTCAGTAAAGTTGTCTTACCGATACCGTTTGCACCAACCAGCGCAATCTTATTTCCTCTTTCCATAGAGAGAGTAACAGGTCTGGAAAGAGGTTCATTATAACCAATAACCAGATCCTTCGTTTCGAAAATATATTTCCCCGGAGTGCGTCCGTATTTAAAATGAAACTCAGGCTTCGGCTTCTCGGCAGCAAGCTCGATCACATCCATCTTATCCAGCTTCTTCTGTCTGGACATTGCCATATTTCTTGTAGAAACCCTGGCCTTATTTCTTGCGACGAAATCCTTCAGTTCACTGATTTCCTGCTGCTGGCGTCTGTAAGCAGCCTCAAGCTGAGCCTTCTTCACCTCATACACTTCCTGGAAATGGTCATAATCCCCGACATAACGGTTCAGTTCCTGATTCTCCATATGATAAACCAGATTGATAACAGAATTCAGAAACGGAATATCGTGGGAGATAAGGATAAATGCATTCTCATAATCCTGCAGATAACGCTTCAGCCATTCGATATGTTCCTCATCCAGATAGTTGGTAGGCTCGTCCAGAAGCAGGATATCCGGCTTCTCCAGAAGTAGCTTGCCAAGCAGAACCTTGGTTCTCTGACCACCACTCAGGTCTGTAACATCACGTTCCAGTCCGATATCCAGAAGTCCCAGGGCTCTGGCAACTTCCTCCACCTTCGCATCGATCACATAGAAATCATGCATGGTAAGGGTATCCTGAATAGTTCCCAGCTCCTCCATCAGAGTATCCATCTCCTCAGGAGAAGCAGTGCCAAGAGAGTCACAGATCCCATTCATTCTTTCCTCCATCTCAAAGAGATAAGAGAACGCAGACTTCAGCACGTCACGGATGGACATACCCTGAGAAAGGACAGAATGCTGGTCCAGATAGCCGACACGTACATTCTTTGCCCATTCAATCTTACCCTCATCCGGCATCAGCTTTCCGGTTACAATATTAAAGAAAGTAGATTTACCTTCCCCGTTGGCACCAACTAGTCCAATATGCTCGCCCTTTAACAGGCGGAAAGACACATCATTAAAAATCGCCCTGTCTCCGAAACCATGTGTCAGATGTTCAACATTCAAAATACTCATAAAAAGAAATTCTCCTTAATTATTGTTATATAATGTCAGGGTCAAAAGGTATTTCACCCCTGACCTGACATCCACGAATTACTTACTCCGCTGCAAAGCAGCTCCCGCAATTCTTTTAATATTTGTAACTATACAACAGTATGATCAGACTTCCCTGACTCCTTTTAATGACGGCTCAGCCATCAGCGAATAATTTGTATAATAAACCACAAATCCGGGCTTCGCCCCTGCAGGCTTTTTCACCTGCTTCTTCTGGATATAATCAATCTCCACCTTAGGGGCAGTACGTCCTTTGGAATAATAAGCGGCAAGCTGTCCCGCAATCTCAAAGATATGATCCGGCAGTTCTCCGTCCTTAGACTTCACGACCACATGCGAACCGGCCATCTTCTTGGCATGAAACCACCAGTCATTCCCTGTGGCAAACTTAAAGGTAAGCTCATCATTCTGGAAATTATTTTTTCCCACATAAATATCATACCCATCCTCAGTCACATAATGGAACGGCTTAGACTTACTCTGCGCCTTCTGCCCCTTCCTGCGGTCATAATGCTTCTTAATATACCCATACTCCATCAGCTCTTCCTTGATCTGTGCCAGATCACTCTCAGCCAGAGCAATATCCAGAGCATTGGAAACAGACTCCAGATGCTCAATCTCACTTCTCGTATCTGCAATCTGCTCAGTCAGAGCCTCCTCCGTACGCTTCAGCTTTCCATACTTGTCAAAATACTTCTTGGAATTCTCCGCCGGAGTCATAGTAGGATCAAGAGGAATGGTAATCTCCTCATTGGTATAATAATTCAGAGCCTTAAACGACTTACATCCATCCTCCAGCCCATACCCGTAAGTATTGATCAGCTCCCCGTAAACCTTATACTTCTCCTTCTTCGCAGTATCCTTCATCTGCTTCTCCTGCAGACTCAGCTTCTTACGGTTACGCTCCAGCGCAGTCTGCACGATCCTCCTCAGATCCGAAGACTTCTGATGGATACGCGTCAGAGTATTCTTCGTCGCATAATAAGTCTCCAGCATCTGTGAAACACTGTCAAACTCCACAGAATGATACTCCGGTCCATACTGCTGGAACGCAAACACACCATACTCCACAGGTTCTTCCCCCCGGTAAACAATATTCGGAGAAAAATCCCCCTCCACAACCTGATCCATCAGCCTGCGGAACGTATGATACAAATGCACCCTCGCCGCCTCATCCAGAGACTGCGCTGCATCACTCCCGTCGATCGAAGCCCTGAAACAGATCTCCTCCGCAACAACCGGACTGATTCCAGTAAGAGAAGAGTAAACAGCCCTGGAAACATTACATGGCTTCCTGCACACAACATCACAGAACTCCTCCTCACTCACAGTCAGCGGATCCAGCTTATCCTGCGTCTTCGGAATAAAATACTCCCTTCCCGGAAGCACCTCACGCACAGAACTCATATGAGAAGAAACATGCTTGATACTATCCAGGATCATCCCCTTATCATCACAGAAAATAATATTACTGTGCTTGCCCATCAGCTCCATGATAAGAACCTTCTTACAGGGATCCCCCAGCTCATTCAGATGCTCCAGCTCAAACATCACCACACGCTCCATCCCCGGCTGCCTGATATCCGAAACCCTCGCACTTCCAATATGCTTACGCAGCAGCATACAGAAATTAGGCGCGGTCATAGGGCTGGGCTTATTCTTGGAAGTAAAATAAATCAGCGGAAGAGAAGCACTGGCCGAAAGCAGCAGCCTGCACTGCCCATTCGCCCCCTTCCCCGTAATCAAAAGCTCATCCGCCTCCGGCTGAGCGATCTTATTAAACCGTCCTCCATCCAAATTCAAATGCAGCTCCCTCACCATAGCCGCAATCGTAATCCCATCAAAAGCCATATAAAAACACTCCTTTTTAAATAATACTCACAATAATCAAAATCTCAGTCCCCAATATGACTGATAACAATTTTATAATTGACAGGTAATACATAAAATCTAAACATCACCTACGTCAGAAAGGCGAAGCCCTTTCTGACAAACAAACTCTAATATAACAGGCCTTTCTGAAAGCCTTCCAATTAAATATACCATATACCTTCCACAGCCAGTCACCAGCAGGAGAAAATAAATAGTTCCGGGCGCATTTGCAGGGGTTGTAGTAACTCTTAGGCTTCGGGAATCTGCGTTATGAAAAAAACAGCAACCTGTCTGAGCGAAGCGAGTTTTGCTGTTTTTTTCATGCCTTTAGCAGATTTCCGAAGCCTTAGAGTTGACTAAACCCCGAAACCGCGCCCGGAACTATTTATTTTCTCCTGCGTCCCACCTGCGGCGTCCCTTCTGCTAGTATACCACACATTTCCTACCGCCATCAACGAAAAAATGTTTGACTCCCATTCTATAATGAACTATAATAAATCTGTATGTAAACCAGAACAGGCACACATACCCCGACACTAATAGACAGACAAAGAGAGAAAAACTATGATAAAAAGCATGACAGGTTTCGGCCGGGCAGAAGTCGTGACCAAAGAAAGAAAAATAACAATCGAACTAAAATCTGTCAACCACAGATACCTGGACCTCAGCATCAAAATGCCCAGAAAACTCAACTTCCTGGAAGGCGCAGTCAGAAACCTGATGAAAACCTACATCCAGAGAGGCAAAGTTGATGTATACATCACATACGAAGACTACACCCTGGACAACGGAGCTCTCAAATACAACAGAGAACTCGCATCCGAATACATCACCTGTCTTAAACAGATGCAGCAGGACTTTGACCTTGACTACGATATCAAAGTCAGCACCCTGTCACGCTATCCGGAGGTACTTGTCATGGAAGAACAGTCTGTTGATGAGGAAGCACTCTGGGAATCTCTGGAACCGCCCCTTCGCGAGGCATGTGAGAAATTTGTCCAGACAAGGATACTGGAAGGCAGAAATCTTGAGAAAGACCTTATCGGAAAACTGGACAGCCTTGAAGAAAAAGTATTACGTGTAGAAGCCCGCTCTCCGGAAGTAGTCAATGCCTACAGGACCAAACTGGAAGCAAAAGTTTCCGAGCTGCTGGAAGACACACAGATCGACGACAACCGCATCGCAGCAGAAGTCATCCTGTTTTCAGACAAAATCTGCAATGATGAGGAAACCGTCCGCCTTCACAGCCACATCAGGAACATGAAAAAGATGCTCACAACAGAGAAAGAAGGCATCGGACGCAAACTGGACTTCATGGCACAGGAAATGAACAGAGAAGCAAACACGATTTTATCAAAATCAAGTGATCTGGAGATCTCCAACATTGCCATTGATCTGAAAACAGAGATCGAGAAAGTCAGAGAACAGATCCAGAACGTAGAATAGAGGAAGAAAACGTGGCAAGACTTATTAATATCGGTTTTGGAAATGTAGTCAATTCACAGAAAATCGTGGCAGTGGTAAGCCCGGATGCGGCACCTGTAAAAAGAATGGTGCAGAGCATAAAGGGAACCCGGTCACTGATTGATGCAACTCAGGGGCGAAAGACAAAAGCAGTGATCGTCACAAGCGACGATTATCTGGTGCTCAGCGCACTTCAGCCTGAGACCATTGCCCGGAGATTTGCAGAAATATATGAAAACGAGGATAAGGGAGAGACCCATGAATAAAGGAATTTTAGTAGTGGTTTCCGGATTTTCCGGTGCAGGAAAAGGCACAGTAATGAAACGCCTCATGGAGAAATATGATGGTTATGCATTATCTGTCTCCGCAACAACCAGAAAACCCCGTCCCGGTGAAGAGGACGGCAGAGAATATTTCTTCCGTACAAGGGATGAATTTGAGAAGCTGATCGAAGAGGATGCATTGCTTGAATATGCCCAGTATGTGGAAAATTATTACGGTACTCCACGCTCTTATGTCGAAGAGCAGCTTCAGGCAGGCAGAAATGTAATCCTTGAGATCGAAATCCAGGGCGCAATGAAGATCAAAGAGAAAATACCGGAAGCACTTCTGGTGTTTGTAACTCCGCCGACTGTGGAGGAACTGGAACGCCGTCTCACAGGCAGAGGAACAGAAACCGCACAGGTGATCGCAGACAGACTTGCAAGAGCCGGTGAAGAGGCAGAAGGTATGGGACAATATGACTATATTCTTGTCAACGATACTGTAGAGGAATGCGTAGACCATCTTCATCAGATTATTGTGAGTGAACATTCCAGAGTATCCAGAAATGCAGAATTTATCGCAGATATCCAGAAACAGACAAAAGCATTTCAGAAATGATAAACATGCGGCCCAGACCGCTTAAAAGAAAGGAGAAAATACATGATACATCCGTCTTATACAGAATTAATCGAAGCAATCAATACAAACAGTGAGGACGACGATACAACAATGTCCCTTAACAGCCGTTATTCCCTTGTACTTGCTGCAAGTAAACGTGCACGCCAGATCATTGCAGGTTCCAAACCAATGGTAGAGGGTGCGGAAGGCAAGAAACCTCTCTCAGTTGCGATCGACGAGCTCTACAAAGGAAAAGTAAAGATCCTTGCTCCGGAAGAAGAGGATGAAGAAGGAACAGAACAGACAGCTGAGGCACAGACAGAAGAATCAGCACAGGCTTCTGAAATCACAGAGACTGCTGAAACAGCAGAAGAAACAACTGAAGAGTAAGAACTGATGGTAACACAATAGATAAACAAAAGGATGTGTCTGAGAATTACAGAGGTATATTTTCAGGCACATTCTTATAGGAGAATTTATGAAATTATTATTCGTATCATTAGGCTGTGACAAGAACCTTGTAGATTCCGAAGAAATGCTTGGGCTTCTTACAGGTAACGGGTTCGAGATCGTAGATGATGAAACTGAAGCAGAGGCCATTGTGGTGAACACCTGCTGCTTTATCAATGACGCAAAGGAAGAGAGCGTCAACACCATCCTTGAGATGGCAGAATACAAGAAAACCGGGAGCTGTAAAGTCCTGGTTGTCACAGGATGTATGGCACAGCGTTATAAGAATGAGATCATTGAGGAAGTACCGGAAGTAGATGCAGTACTTGGCACAACTTCCTACGGAGACATCCTTAAGGCAATCCGTGAAGCAATGGAAGGAAAACATTTCCAGGAATTTAAAGATATTGATTATCTTCCGGAAAAGCTTGGCAAACGTGTTCTCACAACAGGCGGACATTTCGGATACCTCAAGATAGCAGAAGGCTGTGATAAACACTGCACCTACTGTATCATCCCGAAACTTCGCGGTAAATTCCGAAGCGTTCCGATGGAACGTCTGGTAACACAGGCAAAGGAGATGGCAGAGGAAGGCGTAAAAGAGCTGATCCTTGTCGCACAGGAGACAACCGTATATGGAACTGATATATATGGAAAGAAATCTCTTCATATCCTCCTGAAAGAGTTATGCAAGATCAAAGGAATCCGCTGGATCCGCGTGCTTTACTGCTATCCGGAGGAAATTTACGATGAACTGATCCAGACCATGAAAGAGGAGAAGAAGATCTGCCATTATCTGGATCTTCCGATCCAGCATGCAAGTGACCGTATCTTAAAGAGAATGGGAAGAAGGACAACACAGGCAGAGCTGGTGGAGATTGTAAATAAGCTTCGCCGGGAGATCCCTGACATCGTGCTCCGTACCACTCTGATCTCCGGATTCCCCGGGGAAACACAGGAAGACCACGAAGAGCTGATGAGCTTTGTGGATGAGATGGAATTTGACCGTCTGGGAGTATTTACTTACTCACCAGAAGAAGATACACCTGCAGCAACGATGCCTGATCAGGTTGCGGAAGAAGTCAAAGAGGCCAGACGTGACGAGATCATGGAGCTTCAGCAGGAGATTTCCTATGATAAGGGAACTGACCGTATCGGACAGGAACTTCTCGTGATGATCGAGGGAAAAGTTGCAGATGAGAGCGCATACATTGGCAGAACTTACGGAGATGCACCAAAGGTCGACGGTTATATTTTTGTGCAGACAGGAGAACTCCTGATGACAGGAGATTTTGCAAAGGTACGTGTGACCGGTGCACTGGAATATGATTTGATAGGAGAGTTGATATAATGAATTTACCAAATAAGTTAACTGTTTTAAGAGTAATCATGGTTCCGTTTTTTGTATTTTTTATGTTGACGGATGTGGGAGGACCGGCAAATAAATGGATCGCGTTAGTTTTGTTCTGTGTTGCCAGTCTGACAGATATGCTGGATGGTAAGATCGCCCGTGCAAGAAATCTTGTGACAAACTTTGGAAAGTTCATGGATCCTTTAGCAGATAAGCTGCTTGTGTGTTCTGCTATGATCTGTATGATTCCGTTAGGAAAATTACAGGCATGGTTCGTCATCATCATCATTGCCCGAGAGTTTATTATTAGCGGATTCCGCCTTGTGGCTGCAGATAATAGAATTGTCATCGCAGCAAGTTACTGGGGGAAATTTAAGACAGTATCCCAGATGTTCATGATCATTGTATTGATTGCAGATCTTGGAGGTGTGTTCGATATCGTTGGCACAGTTCTGATCTGGCTTTCACTGATCCTGACAGTTGTATCACTGATCGACTATATTGCAAAGAATGTGCAGGTGCTGACACAGGGAGGTATGTAATG
>OICZ01000488.1_pt1 | contig 17175 bp, 17 predicted proteins | sample 1581461 | NCBI WGS metagenome assembly OICZ01 (sample SAMEA3882548, study PRJEB24775) | human gut metagenome | biome: human-associated habitat; feature: intestine environment; material: feces | place: Netherlands | collected 2009/2010 | reverse complement strand
CGATTAGCCTTGTTTTTCCAATATAAACTGCCATGGCAACCAGAACATCTTTTTCCACACTCTCGACCGGCTGCATATCCAGTGCATCTACCATGGATACATAGTCGATCTTTGCAAGCGGCTCTGCTTCGATCACTGCGCGCATCTTTGACAGAATTTCTTCTGCCTTAATTCCCTTGCAGATCGCCTCCTGACCGGTTTTAACGGCTCTTGAAAGGCACAGTGCAGCCTTTCTCTCTTCTGCGCTTAAATAGGTATTTCTGGATGATTTGGCAAGTCCGTCTTCCTCACGGATGATTGGGCAGCCTACGATCTGGATATCAAAATTCAAATCCTGCACCATCTTGCGGATGATTGCAAGCTGCTGTGCATCCTTCTGTCCAAAATAAGCTCTGTCCGGTGCTACAATATTGAATAATTTGGAAACAACCGTACATACCCCTTTAAAATGGATCGGTCTTGTCTTTCCGCAAAGGGTATCAGATAACGTATCAATACTTACGTAAGCATGTGGATCATGATACATATCCTTCGGTTCCGGATGGAAGATCAGATCTGCTCCAAGGCTCTCACAAAGCTCACTGTCACGTTCAAAATCTCTCGGGTATGCTTCCAGGTCTTCTGTCGGTCCGAACTGTGTCGGATTGACAAAATCGGATACCACAACGATATCGTTTTCCTCACGGCATCTCCTTATCAGGCTTGCATGCCCTTCATGTAAGAATCCCATGGTCGGTACAAGACCTATGGTTTTTCCTTCTTTTTTCCAGTTCTTAACTAATTTTCTTGTCTCTTCGACTGTTGTTGTTACCTGCATGATAATTCTCCTCTTTATAATAAATTCGGAGATAGCCTCTTGTTCTGAATTCAACTAATTTCATGTTCTTTTTTTGCATAATCTACGGATTGCTACCCACTTTGAGCTCCCACAATCCTGATTATGCCATATCTTTCAACAACCCATGTTTTTCATAATTTGTCACACGGCTGATCTTATTTTCATCATCCACGAAAACAACTTTTGGTTTATGTTCTCTGGCTTCTTCTGCATCATAATTTGCATAACACATGATAATAACCTTATCACCTGTACTTACACATCTTGCCGCAGCGCCATTTAAGCAGATCATTCCGCTTCCACGCTTACCACAGATCGTATAAGTTTCAAATCGGCTTCCGTTATTCACGTCCACGATCTGAACCTTCTCATATTCCATAATTCCTGCTGCCTCCAGCAGTTCCTCATCAACGGTAATACTTCCCACGTAATCTAATTCTGCCTGTACTACCGTAGCACGATGAATCTTTCCTTTTAGCATCTCAACTGTCATGTCTTACTCCTTTTCTGTCCGGAAACACAAAAATAAGCATAAACATAGAGTGTAACCATGCTTTTTTCCATAATTCCAAATTATTATATGAAAAAAGCATCATCAAGGTATACTTCTCCCTGCAAATGCTTCTGCTATTCTTCGTATTCCCTGAGTCTTATTTTACCTCTTAATAAATATAAGCTCCTTCTCCGTCACCTGTTGACGGAAACGATTTCGATATGAAATTGTTGTGATTCAGTCAGAGTATAGTTTTGTAGTTTTCAAATACTACCTCCGCGGATATTATTGCACCTTGACAAGAGATTGTCAATCCGATGTTCTCATGTATTTAATTCAAGACATCTGTGCGGAAGATGGGGCGCAACTCGTCCGGTGGACGAGTGCTCTGCGCCGACCGTAGCGGAGCGAAGACCTGGACCCTGGGTTCAGGGATCGCTTCGGTACAATAAAAGAAAACCTTAAGCAAATCATCCGAGGTTTCTTTTATTATGCGGAAGATGGGGCGCAGCTCGTCCGGTGGACGAGTGCTCTGCGCCGACCGTAGCGGAGCGAAGACCTGAACTCTGGGTTCAGGGATCGCTTCGGTACAATAAAAGAAAACCTCAGGTGAATCACCTGAGGTTTCTTTTATTATGCGGAAGATGGGACTTGAACCCACACGCCCTTGCGAGCACTAGAACCTGAATCTAGCTCGTCTGCCATTCCGACACTTCCGCGTCAACAAAAAGAATCTTATCACATACCAACCGGTTTGGCAAGTGTTTTTTATATTTTTTTTAACTTTTTTTACATTTCATTAAATTACATCAATTATTTTGAATGCAGTTTGCCGCATCAATTGTAATTACCAGAAGAAGTCCCATCAATTCATCTGCCGGATTTGCAAAATCCAGTACATAAGTATCTCCCCAGTGGAGTAATTCTTTTGTAATATGTACCACAGGACTGCATGCTTCATAGATATCATAATTCCATCCCATGAAATCTCCTTCTACATGCCATCCATTAAACTCAACATCATACTTCGGTCGAAACAATGTAAAACGCTTTTCAATCCGTCCAAGTGTCTGCCCATTCACTTCAATTTCAAACACTGGAAGTAATGACATCACTTTTTCTTTAATCAACCCGAGTTCGTTCCCTGCCATATCATATACATGCAGCCGGTGTCCAAGCGACAAAAACTCTGCTTTTACAAAATACTTCGCATTTTCATTCTCATCATAAACATCATATGAATCTGTCCATGAAAAAACTCTCTGCTTAACAAGTAATTTCATACGCTACTCCTACTCCGGAAATTCATACTTCCTCAATTCGCAGTTCTTAATTCCAAATGCCGCAAACTCTTCATTCGTCATATCATAAAAATAAGACTGGATTACTCTGGAAATTCCATTATGTGCAACCAGTAGATAAACCTTATCATCCGCTTCTTTCCGAATGTCATCCAGAAGATTGTAAATCCTCTGGCACAGATGAAGCATTGTCTCCCCGCCTTCAAAATGACTGATAAAGTTCTGTTTTGCCTTTTTGAACTCCTCCCCATTTCTCGGAGTGGACTCATATTTTCCAAAATTCTGCTCCTTCAGGCGCATCTCCTCACGCATCGGAATCCCTGTCACCTCCGAAATATGGCGCGCGGTCTCCTTCGCCCGGACAAGTGGCGAATACAGGATCTCGTCAATCTTTACGCCCTCTTCCTTAATCTTTCTTCCAAGCTCCATTGCCTGCTCATGTCCAAGCTCTGTCAGCTCGATATCTGTCGCACCACAGATTTTATTTTCCACATTCCATACAGTCTGTCCATGTCTTGTAAAATAAAAATGTCCCATTATTCTTTCTCCCAGTACGCTTTATTTGCCGAACATTTCCGGACAAAATGTTCCGGTAAATGCGCATAATGTTTTCCAAAATGATAGGCAAGATACCGAACCGCACTTCGCGCCGCCACTTCACCTAAATATTCCTCCATATGATTCTGCTTCAGAAGCGCTGAAGTCACACGGACCAGCCGCATTCCTTCTTTTCCAGGTTTTGTATTTTCAATCATCTCCGGATGCTCCGCATGCGCAACCCCGATATCAAAGCTACGCTTCCAGAGTTCGCGCAGATTGTCATTGCGATCTCAGCCTCTGGCGCATAAACCGTCTGCCAGCCCTTTTCCAGAAGTCTTCTCGCCGCGAGCATGTCCTCTCCGGCGATCATCCTCTTTCCAAAGCCTTCTGTCTCCAGATACGCACTTCTTCTGTACGCTGCGCATATATTAGAATTGAAAAATGTCCGGATCCCAAGCTTTCCGGTATCTTCCAAAGACTTTGTCATACCTTTCGGCGGATAGTTAAACTGTCTCACACAACACTCGATCGGACTGCATTCATCATCTGTCATATGCCTTCCATACACGACCGCCGTCCGCTCCTCTTTAAACGGTTCTGTCAGCTTCTCTACCAGATATCGGTTCTGTGGTATCGCCGTCTGTACCATAAAAATCACAATATCCGAATCCAGTTCCCGTAAGATCGCATCTCTGCTTCCTGCCCGGTCATATTCCTCCTTTGGAGTATATCGGACCTCAATTCTTTTATCCATATAGATTTCCGGGATTTCCCTATCAATCGGATTCTCATAAAGAACTTCAAGCAAAATTCTGTCCGGCATTACACTCTGTCTCAATAATCTCTCTATACTCATTTTCAGTCGTCCATCTGGTCGGAAGACTGGAATAACAATCTCAATATTCAAGTCATCATCTCATTTCGTTTTTCTTACTAATCAGTATATACAAATTTTTTCCAGCTTATATCCTGATTTACTTACAACCATTATGCTGCATATTCTTCTTTTTTCTTCCTGTCCATCGCGGAAAGTTCCTTAAGCTCCCTCACCATAAAATATCCGCAGACGATTGCTGCTGCCGCATCTGCAATTGGTCCGGCATACATAACCCCGTCAATTCCCATAAACAATGGAAAGATCACGATCAGTGGCAATAAAAAGAGAATCTGTCTTGTCAGGGACATAAATACACCCAGCTGCGATTTTCCGATGGAGTTGAAAAAGTTCGATGTAACAGGCTGGATTCCATTGATAAGCGTAAGGAACATATAGATCCGGAAATACCGCTCTGAAAACTGAAAATACAGCTCACTTCCCGAACCAAATACGCTGATGATCTGTCTCGGGAATACCTGGAAACAGAAAAATGCAATTCCGGAAAGAACGGTTGCAGTTCCAAGTGCGAGCAGGTAGCTTTTCCGTACCCGTTCATACTTCTCTGCGCCATAGTTGAAGCCGATAATCGGCTGGATTCCCTGGGAAATTCCGATAACAAATGACATAAAGATCATATTTACTTTTGTAATGATCCCGGCACAGGCAAGCGGAATGTCACCGCCATATACGGATTGTGCCCCATAATGCGACAATGTATTATTCAGTACGATCTGTACGATCGTCATTGCAATCTGGTTAAAGCAGGCACTGGCACCGAATTTGAAAATATTCTCGATATGTCTTCCCGTCATATGGAAACTTTCCTTTGTAAGCCGGATCGTTTTAAAATGGAACATATACCGCAGACTGATGCAGAACGAAACAATCTGTCCTATGATCGTAGCAAGTGCTGCGCCCCTCATTCCCATCTGCATCCCAAAAATAAAAATCGGATCCAGAATTGTATTTACAATAGCACCCACCAGCATAGATGTCATCGAATACCGCGGACTTCCATCCGCAAGGATCAGCTTACTCATCCCCGTATTTGCGATCAGAAACGGGAAGCCAATTGCCGTGATCCGTGTATATTCCTGTGCATACGGAAGTACCTCCGATGTGGCACCGAAGAATTTCAGCATCGGAGTCAGAAAAATCGTCGTTACTGCAAAAAGTGCAATCCCGAAAATTGCCATCAGGCAAATTCCATTTCCCGCATACTTTGCAGATTCTTTTTCTTCTCCTGCACCAAGCTTCAATGAAAAATTGGTCGCACTGCCGATTCCAAGCAGCAGTGAGATTGCCGTACAGGAAGTAGAAAGCGGAAACGCAATATTCGTTGCTGCATTTCCCAGCATTCCCACACCCTGGCCAATGAAAATCTGATCTACAATATTGTAAAGAGCTGTTACCAGCATGGAAATAATGCATGGAATCGCAAATCCAACCAGTAGTTTTGATTCCTTTTCATACCCAAGCGGATTGTCCTGCTCATTCACTGTATTTGCCTTTTTATCTCTCACCTTTATAGCCTCCTCCAGATGTTCATATATAAATGCCGCTGTCTCACTTAGTGTCATCGTTCCATTTATCCGCTCCGCAGCTTCTCCTCTTGGAACAAGTACAAATTCATCTATTACCTGACACATTACAAAATTCTGCGTTTTTTATACTTCTACTCCATCATCTACAATTTACATCTGTTTTCTGACGACTCTGTATTCATCTCCAGATCTGTAGTAAGGGCACTGATAATGCTGATCCGTCAGAAACCGCATCATCTCATCCTCATCCAGGTCTCTGTCACACGTGTAACATTCATATTCATCATCGTAAATATAAAATGTACAGGTGTCACAACAGCTCGCTGTATTTGCCATAACCTGCCTCCTGTTATTTCTTTTCCTGTTCAAAAATCGGTATCAGCTGCAGGTGTCCTCCTTTAAAACAGGTTCCATCTTAGTTCATTCCTTTTTCTTTTTCTCTCACCGGCTTCGCCCAGTTGACAATCAGAATTCCGATAGAAACCAGCACCAGTGCGATCAGGTCTTTCATTCCGAATACATTTCCCTCACGCAAAATGATCGCGGAAAGGATCACCCCAAATACCGGATTCGTAAATCCGAAGATTGATACCTTGGATACCGGATTGTATTTCAACAGGATCCCCCACAGCGTGTATGCAACTGCAGAAATCAGCGCCATATAGATCAGAAGAATCATTGCCGGCATACTTGCCGTATGGATTCTTCCACCCATCACGAATCCGATCAGGATCATCACGAGCCCGCCTGCAGTAAACTGATATCCGCTTAACATCACCGGATCAGATTTGGCTGAATACTTCTTGATCAGTACAGAAGATAATGCATAAGCGATCGCAGAGATGAAAATAAATCCATCTCCGGTCAGATTAAAGCTCATATCCACATTGCTTCCGCTCAGATTGATCAGAACCACCCCTGCAAATCCGACGATACATCCGAGCACTTTTTTTTGATCCAGTTTCTCCTGATGAAAGATCAGGCTTGAAACAAGGATTGCAAGGAATACATTGGATGCCTCAACGATCGATCCTTTGACTCCGGTCGTATGTGCAAGTCCTACATAAAAGAAAAAATACTGGACCACCGTCTGTAAAAGACAGATTTTTCCGATTCTCGGAAGATCTCCCTTCCCCGCTTTCAGAAAACGTCCCTGCAGGATCGATCCAAACAAAATAACCATAATGCCTGCAATCGTAAAGCGGCACCCTGCAAACAGGATCTGCGTGGCGGTATCGGCTGAATCGATCTGAAACAGCCGGTAGCCAACCTTGATACAAGGAAAAGCACTTCCCCATAACGCACAGCAGACCATTGCAAGAAGACATACCACCCAGGTTTTCCTCATTGTAGTCTCTTTTAACTTTATCATCTCATTCTTTCCGTTTCTTACGCAAGAAGTTCATCTGCAAGTTCTTCCATTGCAGTTACATCTGCATCTTTCATTGCAGATTTGATCGTAACAGTCTTTTCGCAGAGTGTGATCTTCTTCATTTTCTCTACATAACTCTTCATCACGCGTGCTGCTGTCGGAGCCCAGGAACCATTCTCGATAATTGCGATCTTACGGTTCTGGTAGTTCTTATTGGTCAGTTTGTTCAGGAAAGTCTCCATGCACGGGAACACACTTGCATCATAGGAAGCTGCTGCAAGAACCAGCTTGTCATAGCGGAATGCATCCTCGATTGCCTCTGCCATATCATCTCTGGAAAGGTCAGTGATCGCTACCTTCTTTGCACCTTTGGCTTCCAGGATCTCTTTCATCTTCTCTGCTGCCTTCTTGGTATTGCCATGGATCGATGCATAAGCAACCAGTACCCCGTCATCTTCCGGTTCATAGCTGCTCCATGTCATGTATTTTCCGATATAGTATCCCAGATTTTCTTTCAGGATCGGTCCATGAAGCGGGCAGATCGTCTGAATGTCCAGAGTCGCTGCTTTTTTCAGAAGCGCCTGTACCTGTGCACCGTATTTGCCTACGATATTGAAGTAGTATCTTCTTGCTTCACAAGTCCAGTCCTCATCTGCATCCAGTGCACCGAATTTACCAAATCCATCTGCTGAGAACAGAATCTTCTCAGACTTTTCGTATTCGACCATAACTTCCGGCCAGTGAACCATCGGAGCCATAAAGAACTGAAGGGTATGGCTTCCAAGGGAAAGTTCTTCACCTTCTTTTACCGCAACTGCACGGTCTGCCAGATCTGCGATTTCAAAGAACTGTGGAAGCATTGCAATAGCTTTTGCACTTGCCACGATCTTGGCTTCCGGATATTTGTCTGCAAATTCTTTGATGCTTCCGGCATGATCCGGTTCCAGATGAGATACAACCAGATAATCCGGTGTTCTTCCATCCAGCACCCTCTCCAGATTCTCTTTCCATTCGTCTGTCTTTCTCGTATCAATCGTATCCATAACTGCGATCTTCTCGTCCAGGATCACATAAGAGTTGTAGGATACTCCGTTTGGAACGATGTACTGGCTCTCAAAGAGATCCAGATCCTTATCATCTGCTCCGATATATTTTACTGCATCTGAAATTACTATGTCTTTCATGTTAGTTCCTCCTTGTAATTGGTGATTGAAAATATACTCCGGCACGTAGTGTCTTTTATTTGGCAGGAAGTTCCTACAGAATTTCCTGTTAAATAAGAAAGCTGGAAATATTACATTCCAGCCCCCTTAATTTCCACTCTTAATAATACTATGGAAATAACACACTTTCAATAAAAAAAGCGTTTAATTTTTTCATATCTGTTCTCATTTTTTACGTTAACCGGCACACACCATCTGTTCCTGCTCGTAAATGTGAAACGGCGCATCAATCGGATTTTTCATATCCCAGAGATAATATCCACCCTCTTTATAATACACCGGAAGAGTCTCGCATCGTTTTACACTCCGGATCAGTTCCTGTACCGAACGGATCTCTCTTGGAAAATACGTTGCATAAATTCCCAGCTTCTCCGGCACATGGCAATCACTTGATCCAACTGTTGCAAGTCCAAGCTCAGCCGCATATTCTGCCGCCTTTCGATTTGCCTCGTAAAGTGTGCTGCCGTTCAGCACTTCGATTCCATCAAGTCCCTTTACAATCTTCAGGTTCTCTTCCAGTCCCCTGTTATTATTGCGGAATGGATGGGCACTGAAACACATACCGCCCTGTGCCTGTACCAGATCTACAAACTCCTGTGCCGGGATTCTCTCTTTTGGATAATCCTCAATTCCAAATGCTACAATGTCTCCCTGCAGGGAATAAAATTCAATCCCGACAAAAATCGGAAATTCTGTTTTCTCCGAATACTCTGCCGCAAATTCCTTCAGTCCCATACTGTCATGATCCGTAATACAGATTCCATCAAGTCCTCTGCGCTTTGCGATCTCTACCATGTTCTCCAATCTTAAAAAGCTGTCCCCCGAATAACGCATCTCATGCATATGCATATCAATTATCAACTGTTAATAACCTCCTGTTAAAATGCCTTTTCATTTCTCTTTTCTTCATTTTAACATGTTGTTTTACAAAAAAATAATTGATAATTTACATGCAGAAATTCAATTATAGGTTTTTCCAATAAACACTCTGTTGCTCAAATATCTGCATAAGATGCACACAAAGTCCGTCCCACGAAATCTGCTCCAGCTGCTTCTTCTCCGGCTTTGGTCCAGGATATTTTGCGATCCCTTCGATGGCTCCGGCAAGTTTCTTTTCAAATACCGGAAGTTCTTCTTCCACAGGTTCATCTTCATTCACTCTTTTTGGCGGCTCTACAAAAACCACACCATTATCCGGAAGCTTCTGATCAATCCAATTCCTGATCCCCGGAAGATCTGTACAGATCACATAGGTACCACATGCCAGAGCCTCAATGATCACAAGCGGAAGACCTTCATAAAAAGATGGCAGTACAAAAACATCACTCTGATTCATCTTCTTCGCCAACTCCTGCTGTGTGATCTTCCCGACAAAGGTAACTGCAAACGGACACTTTTCGGCAAGCTCCCGGATTTCCTGATATTCGCCCTCATCCCCGGCACCTCCTGCCAGTTCCAGAGAAATAATAAGACCGGAATCCTTCAGATAATCCAACGAACGAATCAGACTTTTCACACCCTTTTTCTCTGAGATCTTTCCGGCAAAGATTAGTCTCAGCTCTTTTTCTTCTCCCTGTGAAGTCCCCATCTCCTGCCGGAAAACATCACTGTTATAGCCGGTTCCGATCACCCGTACCTTCTCTCTGATATGCTCCCCGTAAATTCCGCAGATCATCTCTTTCTGCTCCTCATGCAATGCAAAAATCCCATCCAGCGCAGGAATTCTCTGTAAAATGTATTCCCGGTTCTGTTCTGTCTTGCGGATCTGCCGCAGGTCGGATCCATGGGATACTCCATATACCTTTTTATCAGGAAACAGCTCTCTTACAATCGCTGTAAGGAGATACAGATGATGACACAGGATCACGTCCGGATCCAACTCCTCCACTGCCTTTTTCAGTACCTCGCCAAATGCGTTCCGGAACGTTTCTGTCATCTCCTCTGTCAGGTCTGAATACCTGGTACTCGGATAAGGCATCTCGTCCGACATTCCCGTGATCGGATACGGTAACTGCTCCGATTCAAAATATACCGGATAAAAGCTTACCCCCTCCGGAAGACATACCTGATCAGCTTTTGTAACTCCCGCGATCACTGACTGGGTGATTCCCTTTTTTTTAAATCCTCTGACCAGTTCCGTCAGATAGATACCGCTTCCGGTACTGTCCGGCTTCTGGGCTGTGACACTTAATATTTTCATTCTTTCGTCCCTCTTACTTTGTTAAAATTTCCCTGTTACATGTATTTATTGCCGCAATGTAATCAATAAAAGCGGTACTCACCGTTTATCATTTATCCATGCTTTAATTATTCTCCAGTTTCTTTTTCACCTGTTTTTTTAGAAGTTCTTCCTTTCATTGGATGAAAATGTTCCGAAAGGAGAATGTTTTTGAGGATTGCGAGAGTGCAAAGCACGTAGCAATCTGGTATCAAATGGGCAAAATACCTTTGGACCCCAACATCTTAAAAATAAAAACAAAATTCCTTAACTTTTGTACCATTCAAATTATAAAATGGAGATTTTTTCCTGTCAATCTTCTTATCCGCGAATTTGTCCATTTCCAAAGATCACATACTTTTTCGTGGTAAGGGCTTCCTGCCCCCAGTCGCTTTCCTATGCCCAAGCGATCCACTCATCAATCTGCCTTGCCGCTTCGTCTCCCCGGATCTCTACCCCTTTTGCCGAAAGCCGGTCACAGATCACCGGAAACGCCTCCTCTGCAATTTTCCGGATTCTGTTTTCATTTAGAAGAAGCCGGTCGATCAGTGGCTCTGTCATCTTATTTTTTCTTGCAAGCATAATATCCTTTTGGTTTTCTTCTATTATATATGCCTGTTTGACAGAACCAGCCGGCTTCTCACTGATTCCAAGGACATTTTTCCCGATACCGACTGCACCGGAAGATACTACGATTATTTCTTTTCCTTTAGGGTGGCTCTTAATTCCATTTCGTTTTTCCTCTTTTCAATTCATATTCTTAGTAGGTATAAATAAAAGAAGCAGAAAAAGAGTATGCGGCGATACCTTTTTCTGCTTCTTTTTTCACTATCGAATCATAATACTTCAATGACTGAACAAAACCTATCACTTTTTCATTCCATCCGAAATGAACATTTTGAGCTGTATATATTGGATACACGCATTCCCTGATCTGCAATATTGAATTTTCTGTTCTGTGCCCTTGAAGGACACGGTCGATGCGGGAATGTAGGAACGAAAAATACACTGCCTTCTGCCGGCAATGTCAGAACGAAATCAAATATGTTATTCTTATTCATTTTATGCATATCACTCATCTCGCTGGTTCCTTTCTTCCTTTAGCGTGTTACCTTGTTACTTTTTGTTATATTTTACGGTTTTTTGTGCAAATGTCAAGTATTTTTCTGATTTATCTTTATATTTTCTGTTTAATCTTCTTCTATCCTTCTTTTTTCTTATTACTCTCTTTCTTTTTTTATACATAATTATGCATATTTTATGTATATTTTTACTTTTATTTGCATAAAAATAACATTTTTAAAAGTTTTTTCATTTTATTATTGCATAAATATAAAAAATGGTGTATAGTGGGTTGTGAATTGAAGACGAAAGAAAATTTTTAGGAGGTTTATATACAATGAAAGAAAAAGTAGTTCTTGCATATTCTGGTGGTCTTGATACTACCACACTAATCCCTTGGTTAAAGGAGACATTTGATTATGAAGTAATCTGCTGCTGTATCGACTGCGGACAGGGCGAAGAGCTGGATGGTCTTGATGAAAGAGCAAAACTCGCAGGTGCTTCTAAATTATACATCGAAGATATCACTGATGATTTCTGTGACAACTATATTATGCCATGTGTACAGGCAAATGCTGTTTACGAAAATGCATACCTTCTCGGAACTTCTATGGCTCGTCCGGCAATCTCCAAGAGACTTGTTGAAGTAGCAAGAAAAGAAGGTGCTACTGCTATCTGCCACGGCGCTACCGGAAAAGGAAATGACCAGATCCGTTTCGAGCTTTCTATCATGGCTCTTGCCCCGGATCTTAAGATCATCGCTCCTTGGAGAATGACAGATCTGTGGACACTTCAGTCACGTGACGATGAGATCGCTTACTGTAAAGCTCACGGAATCGATCTTCCGTTTGACGCAAGCCACAGCTATAGCCGTGACCGTAACTTATGGCACATCAGCCATGAAGGACTGGAACTTGAAGATCCATCCTGCGAACCAAATTACGCTGATCTTCTTGTTCTTGGAAATACACCGGAAAATGCACCGGATGAAGATGAATATGTAACTATGACATTTGAAGAAGGTGTTCCGAAGACAATCAACGGCGAAGCCATGAAGGTTTCTGATATCATCCGCAAACTCAACGAACTTGGCGGCAAGCATGGTATCGGTATCGTTGATATCGTTGAGAACCGTGTTGTTGGTATGAAATCCCGTGGTGTTTATGAAACTCCTGGTGGAACAATCCTGATGGAAGCTCACAAACAGCTTGAAGAACTGGTTATCGACCGTGCTACCATGGAAGTTAAGAAAGATCTTGGCAACAAACTCGCTCAGGTTGTATATGAAGGAAAATGGTTCACACCACTTTGTGAAGCTCTTCGTGCTTTCGTAAAATCTACCCAGAAATATGTTACAGGTGAAGTTAAATTCAGACTTTACAAAGGAAATATCATTAAAGCCGGAACTACTTCTCCATACTCACTTTACAATGAATCTCTGGCAAGCTTCACAACCGGTGATATGTACGATCATCATGATGCAAGCGGATTCATCACTCTGTTCGGACTTCCGCTGAAGGTTCGTGCGATGAAGAATCTTGAAGTAAACAACAAATAATTGTATATCCCAATACTGACAGATTTAAAGGACGTTGATATGAAATTATCAGCGTCCTTTTTCTGAGCAAGCCAACGCTTAAAAGGTTCCGCTTTTGGCGAGGGTCTACATGAAATGTAAGTTTCACTCCAACAGGCTCGTCAGGCATAAAATGTCATTTTTATAATTATGCTATAGTAGTTATCAGCCATTTATGATTCATATAAAGGCATATCCACCCCGTATTCTCTATCAATCCCCATACAGATCTGTTCAAATATCTGATTTGGCAGATATACACCTTACTTTCCGCTTTCAGGCAGCTCTCCCAGTGATAGTTTCCCCGGCACAACGCAGTTCCAAGACCGGGAGACGCGCGCAAAGTGAGATCATATTTCAGGCGATACTCCCCCGGTTTTATTTCGGGAAGTTCCTTACAAAATTGCAGATCTGGCATGAATTTCATTCCCATTTCTTCTGCTTTCTATCATTATATGATACCACAGGCACAGTCGTTCTTATTCTGTCAGTTCTTGCTCTTTAATCTTCAACCAGTCCTCTTTCCACTACATTTTCCACGGCATCCATCTGTTCCAGGATTTCTTCACGGCGTTCATCCAAAAGTAAACCTTTGTTGTATTTGTAATACATCGCACAGTCATTTTCCCGCAGGAACGCAATGCTGTACACATTACTGTTGAGTTCCGTGACAAATACTGCCATTTCCTGGCTCTCGCCGAAAGCAGATTCCAGGAATTCAAAGCAGTGATTCAGCGTTTCCAGTGTCTTATCTGCCATTTGCTCTCTCTGCTCTTCTTCGCTGTCAAATGTGGCCTTTACAGACTCAAATTCCGGAGCTTTCTGGTATTCTTCTAATTTGCATAAAATACGCTCCATATGGTGCATTTCCGCCTTTGTAAGCTGTCCGGCGGCCTTCTTCTGTTCAACTTCCCGCCTAAGAGACTGAATTTTCGCAGCAAGGACCTCTCCCGGAACTGCACCTTCCTTTTGCAATTCCTCTTTATAAGCACACAGCTGAGCAAACAGTCCCTCCACAAATTTTTCCATCTCATATTCTTCTTTAAAAAGTTCTGCCATCTTTCCGACCAGAAGATTTACCACACTCAGCCGCTCATCAAACGACGCAAATTTCAAACGTTCTAAGGTATCTTTTTCATAATATCCTGCAAGGATCCGCTCCAGTCCATACTCCTTCTGATACTTTCGGTAAAGCTCCAGATAATTTGCAAAATCCTTCGCTGTCTTCCAGTGCTGAAGGTACTGATGCACAACCTCACGATCCACCTCTTTACCAAACTTTTCATAAACCTGGATCAACCTTGACAGGTCTTCCCATCCTCTGGCTGTGACAAACATTTTTCCATCTACTGTATTTTCCATACGATAGAAATTCTCTTTTCGAAGCTCCAGATAAGAAAGCACAGCAGGATGGATTCCAACCTGATACGCATATTCCTTCCAGACATCAAAATCAGCTTCCACATCGATCCGCTTGATCCGGTCCAGTGTCACCACATCAAATTCCCGCACCGACTTATTATATTCCGGCGGATTCCCTGCCGCCACAATGATCCATCCCTCCGGCACACTCTGATTACCAAACATCTTGCACTGTAAAAACTGCAGCATAGTCGGCGCCAACGTCTCTGAAACACAGTTGATCTCATCGATAAACAGGATTCCCTCTTTCATGCCGCTCTGCTCTATCTTTTCATATACAGCAGCAATGATCTCACTCATCGTATACTCGGTTACCGAATACTCTTTTCCACCGTAGATCTTTGTCTGAATAAACGGAAGCCCGATCGCACTCTGTCTGGTATGGTGCGTGATCGTATACGCAACCAGTCCGATCTCACATTCTCTTGAAATCTGCTCCATGATCTGTGTTTTTCCAATTCCCGGAGGTCCCATCAGAAGGATCGGTCTCTGATGGATTGCCGGAATCTGATATTCTCCATATTCATCCTTCATCAGGTATGCCTGCACCGCATCCTTGATTTCCTGTTTTGCACGTTTAATATTCATCTATTTCTCACTCCTCTCAAATCTTCTTCATCCAGAACCAGTTTCATCGCCCACGGCGGAACTTCCTGTTCTTCTGCCCCGTCGTCCATAAATACAAACGCGGTCTGGTACAGAGGCATTTTCTGCGGATAAATCCCCTGTCCATCGGTAAAATAGATCACACCCTTCAGTTCAGTGAACCGGTGCGTCGCGATCAGCTCATCAATATAGGCAAACGCCGGTCTGAAATCCGTTCCACCTTCCCCGGCAAGATCCAGCTTTTCCATATATTCCTGTAATTCTTCTTTACAGGTAATCTTCCTGTCCGACTGCACCTGGTCATCACATTGTATAATGTGGATATTGACTCTCTGAAAAAAGCTCCCTGCTTCACTTAAAATGCCATAGGTCTCCTCCAGAAATTTTTTTACCAGATCTCCTGAACAGGACATGGAAGTATCGATCACGATTGCAAAATCCTCCACTTTTTTCACTTCTTTCCATTCCTGTGGCTCGATCAGAGGCATATTTCCATAAAGGCGCAGTCCATAACTGTAAAATACATAATCAAAGCTGTCATCATCCACGGTAACCTCTTCCTTCAGTACAGCAAATTTATGCAAAAAGCTGCGGTAGTCATATCGCTGTCGGTTCTCAACCCGGACCTGATCCAGAAAATGCCCGGTATTTGATGCTGCTTCTTTCGAAAAAGTTTCCATATCGGTCTGCATTTTCTCGCTGATATCCTGCCACCTCTGGTTCATTTCGCTTTGTTTTTCATCATCTTCATCTTTTGCCCAGTACTTGTGATCATCCACGGTAAATTCCCGGGCCATGCGCTCCATCTCTCTGTCCGAAAGCTTCCATCTTACCAGTACTCCATAAATTTTTTCCGCTGTAAATACCTTGATTTCCTCTTTCAGATCCCGGTAGGTTCTCTGTCTGATCCAGGACTGGCTTTTTCGTATATTCTGGAGGTTCCAGTCGTCAATCACAGATTCTACCGCAATATCCGCCGCCAGGTTCCATACAAGCTCTTCCCGTCCATTTCTGCGAAATACATGTCGGAAAATGCAGTGCAGAACCAGATGTAGATAGGCGCGGTTTACCTCGATCCGGTTCTGCCTGTACTCACCTCCCAGCATCTGCCCGTTAAAATACATTGTCTCTCCGTCTGTAGCAAGAAGGTCTACCGAAAAATCCTGTACATAATAAAACGCCGAAAGCGCCACATCCATAAATCTCATCTTCATATACAGTTCGTTCCTCGTCAGAACCAGTATTTTATGTCCGATTTCTTCCAGACCCTGTTCTAATGACATTTCTTCCAATCTTTCCACCTTCTTTTACAATACAAACTTTTTCTTCTTTTTTGGAAAACTACGGTAACGCTCGTCCATCAAAATAGCTGAAATCTCGGTCTGTCCTGCATCTGCCGCATAAGTAATCGTTTTTTCCAACGCTTGTTCATCAAAATAATGCTCTCTGCAGCAAAAAAGCAGAACCTCCTGCGGATCTCCGGCGGCGATTTCGCGTCTTTCTTTCACCGCATGGATACAGCTTTCTCCAATTCCTTCCATATGCGCCTTTACATAATTTTCATAGCGCAGCTTTGCCGCATCTTCCAGCTTCCACGGATATCGCAGACGCGTCAGAGCCACACTGAAAATTGCCTCTTCCGAATCTCTTGCTTCAGAAAGTGCAAACAGCCGGTCGTATTTTCCATAATCCAGTTCCCGCCGGTAAAAGCACTCCCTGTACTCTCCACCGGAACCATAATAATGCGTCTCCACGATCCGCGCCGGCGTATTTTCCACCGCATCTGCGTAATATTCCGGAAACAAGATCTTCGTCTCCGTTCCCTGATAACGCAGTGTTGCAATGATCTGATACCGGATCTCCGTCAGAATTTCCTTAAGACAGGACTTATTTCCATCCATAAAATCAATCTCCACCTTCTCCAGACGGCATCCGGTAAATACCCCGCTCCCCATCCGCACGATTGCATCTGTCCCATGGAAAAGTTTCAGATTCATACATCCATAAAACGCATAATTTCCAATTGACTGTACAGTAGACGGAAGATGGATCTCCCTTACCATTCCACCACAGCAGAGTTCTTCCGGCTGCGCAAAACGATCA
>OICZ01000478.1_pt1 | contig 17480 bp, 20 predicted proteins | sample 1581461 | NCBI WGS metagenome assembly OICZ01 (sample SAMEA3882548, study PRJEB24775) | human gut metagenome | biome: human-associated habitat; feature: intestine environment; material: feces | place: Netherlands | collected 2009/2010 | reverse complement strand
ATGGTTGATGCAATAAAAGGAACTCTTGATTGCAATCCGGTATTTCATGGAAATGTGGTAAGTGTAAATCAGATGATTGGTATTATGCTGGGAAGTATAGCTGTATTTGGAATTATTTATTATATTGTTACAGTGTCATCGGACAGGTAACTATAATTAAAGTAACCAAAAGGTAACTTGATAACGGATTTAAATTAGGAGATATATATGGAAAGTAAAGAAAAGAACACAAAGGAAAAAATATTGGAAGAAGCTTTGAAGTTATTTGCACAGAGTGGATATATGGGAACATCCATGAATGATATTGCTTCAAAACTTGGAGTAACCAAGGCTGCATTGTATAAGCATTATAAAAGCAAGCAGGAGATATTGGACAGTATTATTGAAAAAATGAATGAATTGGATATTGAGAGAGTAAAGCAGTATGAAATGCCGGAGGGTGATCTGGAAAAGGTTACAGCCGAGTATAAAGAAACGGCATTTGATAAGATTAAGCAGTTCACAAAGGTGCAGTTTCTTCATTGGACGGAGGAAGAATTTTCAAGCTGTTTTCGTAAGATGTTGACATTGGAACAGTACAGGGAACCACAGATGGCACAGCTATATCAGAATTATCTTGCAAGCGGACCATTAACCTATATGGAAGCTTTGTTTTCAGGAATGCTGGGCGATGAAGGAAAAGCCAGACAGACAGCACTTGATTTTTATGGACCTATTTTTTTGCTTTATAGCATATATGATGGAGCAGAAGACAAAAGTCAAGTGATAAAGTTACTGGAAGAGCATATGGATCATTTCTTACAGGAAATGCAGATAAGTTGAAAGGGTGAAACGATTTGAACGATGAATCAGATAAGCGAAAATTGATATACTTAAGAAAAAAGGAAAGGAAGTATCATATGCCAAACATTAAACCTATTTCAGAGCTAGAGTTAATGACAGAATTGGAAAAAGGAGAACGCTCTGCAAGAGAAGAAGGATGGCTATCAGCAGATGAAGTAGAAACATCTTTGGGGTTAAAGGGTAATATGAAGAATAAGGAGAATTAGCGATGAAAATAGAATTTGGAGTACAAGAATATTTTGATGAATTAAAGTTAATGGATGCACAGTATGGACAGGAAGAGGAATTATATCCATGGATTTATATGCTGTTACAGATGGCAGAGAGTAGAAAAGGAGATGACCATGAGAGATTATCTATTCGGGACGTACATAATTTAAAGCGTTATAATTGGTTAGATGGTAGCACCAGAGGTGAAATGTTGTATAGAGTGCGTGAAAAATTAGGCGCTCCAGATTTTATAATTTTGGACAGTGAGATGAAGCAATTTTGCGGTTGTGTAGAAATGAAAACTCTTAATTCTACGTTAAAAATGCAAAAGCCAAAGAAAGATGCAGTAAAAAATAAAAATGGATATCGAGTAAAAATAAATCAGGGTTTAGAAGCTAAAAAATATAAAATTGAATATCGAGAGAATATAAAAAATCCAACTGATAAAGCAATAGAGAGTTGTAAAGGAAAAATACAAAGTGAATTGAACCAGGTATTGGTGGAAGAAAAACAATTAAACATTACTCATTCTCAAAGAGGTAACGTATATACTTTTTGTGCAGAAATAGAAAATATCACTAAAAAAATAGAAAAACAATTGGATGAGTATAGACTAGAAAAACAAACTAAATTAGAAAGAAAAGAGAATACTGAAAGTAATGATGGAATAAAAAATGGAAAAATAAAAATGAGTATGGAAGTAAAAACTTGGAAAAAAGAGTTTGGCTGGACGGAAGAAGCGCAAATTATAAGTCATCTTGAGAAGTTCAAAAAAGTTTTATATACGAATGGATTAAAATTTTACTTTTTAAATTTAACAGAAAACGAAGAAGAGAAAAAAGAGATTGAGGTTAAAGAACTTGCAGATCTATCTTCAGATTATAAAAATTATAAAAATCATAAGCCTAATGATGAATGGAAAGAAAAAGCTTCAGCAGAATGGGATCGATTAATAGCTGGTCTTACTTCTATTGACTGGCATAAGGATCCAGTAGCCAAAATCCCACGCACCCAGCCGAATACACAGGAGTAAATCATGTCAGAGATTAAGCAGAAGATTATCACTGTCGATGCCAAGGCATTTTTTACATATTTTCCGAAAGAAATAGCGGAAGATCAGAAATGTTTTACGCTGAAATATGCGAATCGTGCATTATATAAATTAGTTGTTCAACAGGAAAATGAAACGGAAGACTGCCCGCTCTTTCATCAATTTTTCAAGGAAATTGAAAAATTATGGAACTCTCAGCTGAATGACGAACCATTTAAAATTACAAATACAACGTTATTTGATAAATTTGTAATTGTTGATTTTGGAGACATATTTCTTCCATTAGATGAGATTTCATTATTTCCGGGACAAAAAGAGCGACATGAAGATTATCTGGAAAATGCGAAAGATATTGTGGAGAACGGATTTGATATTTATTTTAAAAATCATGAAAAACCAGTTCACATGATTGCATTTGATAAGAGTGGAAATATGAGCAGACATAGTCGTATTTCTTTTATTGATGAAAATTATTATGCGGGGTTGAATACACGTCTGAATTTAGGTATGGACTTTTCAAAGATTCCGGTGAAGGAAAGTAAATATTATTCATACAGGGGATTATATTTGTCATCATCTAAAAGGATCAATCATAAGAAATTAATTATCGATGCGGATACAATTGTTGTTTTACATGATGTGCGAAAGGATGAAAAGAATCCTTCAAAACCGATAACGGGTTATTACTACGACAAAGGTATTACGATTGCAACAGCGAAATTGGACGTAGAAGAAGATGGCTCAAAAGAGAAGATAAATTGCACTTTCTTGAAGACCAAGAGGGAAGAACTGTTGGAAGTAGATATTCCATTTGACGGAGCAGGATTCATTTCTCCAGAATATGCTTCCTATATTAATGAGGCATTGGGAACTACGGGCGCAACATCTTTTCAAATAAGACTTCCGTTTATGAAGGGAATGCTTCATGAGGTCGATGTCCATCAATTTCTGGAAGAATATAATATTCATAAGGATGGTAAAGAGAATTGGTATAAGGATGTTTTTGGTAAGATGCGTGATTTGAGTAAGGCACACATTTTTATTACGGAAAGCATGTTTAAAGGGATGAAATGGCTAATAAAGCATTTATCTAATTTAGAAGACAATAAGTATGGACATCCGATGGAGTTTTATTGTGATGCGATGAATAAGTATGAGCATGCGTTGTATATATCAGGAACAAATTTGCCGTATGGACATTCAAAATTTACTCATTTAAGTTATCAGATGATTAATACATTGAATTTTTCGAAAGAACAGTTTTCAAACGTAATCAACCATCATTGTAATTATATAGAGAATCCAATAGATTTCCTTAAAGAATGGGGAAATAATAACGATAATAATGTTGGCAACGACTATAGCAAAAGAGATAAGATCGGTTTGACAAGTGATATTCCTAATTGGAAGAAAGCGGTGTTTAAGAATCAGAAACTGAAAACGGATGTGTATATAACAAAACAGTTACAAAATACACAGAAGGGTCTTCTGACGAAATTAGCAAAAGGAAAAATACTTGTGGAAGGGCAGACGAGATATTTATGCAGAGATTTGTTGCCATTACTTGTAAGTCTGTTGGAAAAGAAGAAAGATATTTTTGGTTTTTATCCACGATATTTGTATGGGCGTTTTTATTTACCGATGGAGGATTACCGGGAATTAGATAAAGAACTTCATCTGAATTATAACTCATATTATGCGTTTTTCAGGAGTCCGCATCTGTCAAGGAATGAGCAAATTATTATGCAGCGTTTTATAGACACAGATGCGGAAACATATATAGGATGGGGAGAGTATGAGATATTTAAGGAACATTTGGCATTATACAATAAATATTTTGGTAAATTGACTGGTATTGTAATGGTACCAAGAGGTTCAGTTGCGCCTTTGTGCTTAGGCGGGGCTGACTTTGATGGCGATTTAGTTTGTGTAGTGTTTAACCAGGATGTTGTGAATGCGGTTGCGTCTGGAGGGTATCAAAAAGAAAAAGGCGTGAGAAAAATAGATGGAAAAATAATAGAATATTGGGAAAGGAATATTTCGGTTGTTAAGATTCCGGCTTCGGAGAGTCCAGAGATTGTACCGGAAAAGTATGTTCCATTCAGAAATATTGAAAATACATTTTCTAATAGAATAGGTCAGATATCAAATGCTGCCATTTCTATTGGACAGGTTGAGTATGGAAGAAATTTAAAAGAAGAAAGTGATGAGTATATCAACAATAAACAAGCTGAAATTGTGTTTGAATCAAAAGAGCCATCTTGTGAAAAATGTACGTTATTGACCGGATTAGAAATTGATGCAGCTAAGAATGGCCAGCATCCGAATTTGGATATTATATTGAAAACAGAAATCGAAAAGAGCCCATATCTTGCTTTTCTGAAAAATTTTGAGAAGTTACGAGGAGAAGAAAATTACGATTTTAGAAAATTATCAGTTGAACGAGATAAAGAGAGTCTTTGCATTTCAGCTAAGGGCTGTAAGAAGAAAGCAAAATTCCAGATTCCGGCTAAAGGTACATACATTAATGAATTACCAGTCTATTTTGAAAACGAGCTAAAGAAATATCAGTCATCGAAAGAAAAGATAAAAGATACCTCTAATTTTTTTGCTTATCCGAGGAAGATATCATCGGAAGATAAGAAAAAAATTGAGAAATTTAAAGAGCAATGCAAGATGGTGCTGGAGTATTATTTCTTTTATGTACAAACATTTTTAATCTTATTAAAAAATGAAAAGAAAGATAAGTTCTATGCACCAGAGAATCTTCAGACAAATTTGTTCCAAATATATGATGAGAAAAATGCAATTCATATTGAAAGAACGATAGTCCCTAATATCAAAAGAAAAATCAGGCCGTATGTGGATGAGAATAATACGATAAAAGATATGAAAGATCGTATGAATGAAGTGCAGTGGCTGTTACAGCCGTATGACAACAGGGGAAAAGCCTTAGAACAGATTATCGGAAATGGATTTAATGAAAGCTGCCTTGGCGAAGAGGAACGGGAAGTGTTATATCATTTTTATCAGCAGGGATATAAGACACTATGGTTAATACTTACTCTGATTGAAGGATCAAAATCTCAAACATTTGACCGTATAAAAAGCAGAGATTTGAAAAAAAATGAAAAGATATCAATTCCCTGTGAAGAACTTGATACAAGTTTAGAACAGCTGGTTCGGGAATTTTACGAAAATAATATAACAAATGTAGAGGATAAGATTTATGGAATATGCATGAATAAACTTAGAAAAATCATAAAGAATTCAGATTTAGATTCTGTATATCAAGTGTCTGCATTATATGAAAGTACAAAAAATTCGGACAAAGCCAGAAGGTTTTTCTGGGAGGCATTTGAATGGAAAGATATTGATCCTTATATAAAGGCAGGTGGCGATATATGTTAAATGAAATATTAGAATTTGAAGCATATGTAAAGTCTCCTGAATCAGAAAAACCAAGAATCCAGCCGAAGTTATTAACAAACAATTTCAGTGAAGATGGTAATCTGTTTGGAATTGAAAGGATTCTTATTGTAATTGCCAGAGGCTACATTTTTTCTAAGTGCCATCAGAATGAAATTTATAATTCTGACGGCATGGTCAATAATGAACTGCTAAACGATACACGAGTTATTTTACAACGCTGGTGTGGATTTGATTTTGATGAATCTGGTTTACAAATTGACAGGCAGAGTATTTCAAATTGGTTTGAAAAATATCCAGAAGCGGACGGATGGCTAAAGAAGTATTGGATGTTTCATTGCGCCAAGAAGACAAAAAAAGAGAAAATGTGGAATACAATTGAAAAACAATGGGGAGAGAGTCTGATGGAGAAAGATTATGCAGAAGACCATATAACATTAGACTCTGTAATAGCGAATGCTATAAACCGGGGACCATTGCGTGAACGTTACATGGTGTTGCGAAAAGACAGGTCTGATACTCCGACAGAAAAAGAAAAAGAGCGATTTACTTATTTATACAGCATGAAACCAGGGAAAGATGGAAAAATACATTCGCTTCAGGAAAAAACCAGGGAAAAATTGTTGAAGAATATTGCAATGTATCTTCTTAGCAGAGAATATCATCCGAAAGAACAAAAATTTATATTATTATATGGAGATAAACTTTTGGAGTGGTACGGTCTTGATGATTACAAAAGAGAACGAAAAAAATGGTATTTTCCTGAATGCGTGTGGGGAAATCCAGACGAGAAACCAATTATGGAAGTTTATAGTCAAGAGAAAGGATGGCAATTTGTCAAAATGGCTATAAATCAGGAGTTCCTGGAATATTTCGAATTTCGCCTTATTGATGAGGAACAGATAAAGGATTATGATAAATCTAAATATTGGATCATAAAGGATACGGGGCATGGGCAAGGAAGCTTAAAGTGCATATAAAATACTATTAAATAAAGACCCCGCCAAAATGGATAATATAACAAACACTATTAAATATAGACCCAGTAAAAATGGCTAGATGTGAATCTAGTCATTTTTTTGTCTGTTTATATAAAAAGTTTCCGGCAAAACGTACAGTTGGACTTTTGGTAGTAAGAGAAGGGGTTAAAGGAAAGGAGGAATTTATTATGGAGTATTATGAAAATGATTGGGACATGTGTTGGGATATTGTTGAAGATATGTACAGCAACCTGTCCGAGGAAGAGCTCGAAGAAGAACTGATGGATATGGAGTAATAGTACACTGACTAAATCAAAGTTCTGTAAAAAGAAAGCGAGGTATGCATTTTGAGTAAATATGCAACAAAAAAAGCAACAAAACAGTTGCAGAAAATTTTTGATGTCTTAGGAGAATTTGGAGGAGTAATAGAGACAGATGATCCTAGATGCTATTGGTCTCTTGATTTGGAAGTGGAAGAAATCGAAGGAGATATAAAGACTATTCAAATAGGAGTATTTTCTGATATAAATGGTGACATCATTTATGATCCACTCTTTCATCTATCATTAAGATGTGAAAATGGAAAAATCATGGAGACAGAGATTATTGAATGTGAGGAAACTACCCTGTTTGGTACTTGTATTATAGATAACAACGACTTGATTCATGGCTTCGGTCTGACTGAAAATGATCCATATGGCTTGCAAAGGAGGTTTTCCAGTTTTATGGATAATATGACAGAAAGAGGCTCATATTTGAGAAATCCAAAAGAAATAAAACGGTATCACAAAACTTTAGTAGATTAATATGTCAGAAAAAAAGAGGTCGGGGACAAATCCCCGGTCTCTTTTGATACGGTATATTAAATGAAACTTGAATAAGGGAAAAGAAAGGATTTATAGGAGCGTGATGAAATGAATAAGTCACAGGCAAAGAAGAAAGTATTTGATTATTTCAAGGAAAATGCTATTGAATATAAGTTTGTTAATGAAGAATTAAAGCTTATAGATGTGGATTCATTAGATACGATATATTTATGTGCCAGTATTCCAGAAGTTATAGGTGGTCACATAGAAACCTGTATTCGTTTTAGAGAGGAGCATTTGTATTGCCAGTCGTACTATTGTCAGCCTGTTGTACACAATGAAGAGGAAGCAATAAGAGCTACAAGACTGATTAATTATTTGAATAGGCATTTGAAGTATGATTGTGATAAGCTCTATAACCATGTATATATATTGGATGAAGATAACGGAGATATATTTAATGGATGCCATATCAGATATGAACTCTTGGAAATGTATTTCCAAGAGTCGATGAACCATATCTTGAATTTTAGTGTTCAGCAAATTGCTGATGTATGTGTACCGCTTATATTTTATATTTGCGGTGAGTGGGAATATGATTTTGCAATTAAGGTTGCAACAGAGCATGAATTTATGAGTAAGTAGAAGGAGAGCAAAGACTATGAATAGAAATCAATATGAAAAAACTAAGGATTATCAAAAAGCAATAAAGATATTGAATGATTTCGTGGAAGAGAAATTAGCCGGTGATATTGATGCAATGCGGACAATTTGTTTTGATGATCTTACAAAGTTCACTGGAAATATAGGTGATCCAGATATGTACCTGATTGTACAAGCAATTTATATCATTTTGTGGGGAAACATTTATGACTTAAGCTTTGAGAAAATGGGAGCATGGGATTTAAAAGGAACATATGCTTTCCGTGGAGATACAATAAATTCGTTTGGCTCCTTATTTGGTAAGGAAAGCAAGGAAAATGAATTTGGATATCGTGCCAAATTTTTTGGAGCGGATAAAGACATAATTCTTTGGAACAAGATAAAAGAATTCTCAAGATTATACCATCAAATAGGTAACTTTATAGTAATTCCCAATAGAAGTAGTGTTCAATACGGGATTAATGGAGCCAGGGGTTGTTATTATAATACAGATTATTGCGAAGGCATGCGAGACTATTTTGACTGGTTTTTGATTGCTGTGGAAAAGTATCAGAACAAGGTGAAAAATGGGGATATTAAGATGAATATGTTTGAAATGCAGCTTCAGCAGAACCCAGAATATAATCCTTTCTTCCTGGAGATCAGTCAGTGGAAAGAAATATTTTTCTTAAAGCATTATTTTGAAAATGATAAACCGAAATTACTTTTCAATACTCCTTTAGAGAGACGTTTGTTAATTACAGCAGAGCATGAAAATCGGAAAGATGAAAAATATTACCAGGATCAGGAGTATTTGGAACTCATGAACGATTATCTTGATAAATCAAAAGAAGTGATTGTGTATCGTACGAATAAGATAGTTGATATTTTGAAAGAAAAATGTAAAAAGCAGATAGTTGCGTAAATTTACGAGGAGGAACATAAAATGCAGACGGATTATAGCAGAGCAATACTTAAGTACCTGATGGATTATAGTAACATGGATTATCCGGTAAATATACATCAAATATATGAACACCTATTTAATGGACAAGAATTAGATGATAATAAAAAGAGAGGTAAATTGGATACAATAAGAAAAAATATAGTACTATTTGTGGGAAGATCAATGATAAAATGAATAATTCTATTGTAATAGATTATATGAAAAAAGTAGATACATCAGTGGGAAAATGTTATATACAGATTTCAGAAGATATATTATATGACACATATCATGGAAGATTACCAGTATTTTTTGTAGAAGACATATGTAAAGACAAATGTGTAAATTTAGAATAAGTGTGGGATTATTTATGAATACAGGAAGAGAAATTGAAACAAAAAGATTAAAATTATTACCAGGAGTCAATAAACGGGACTCCAAACCATTTTTGAAAATGCTACGAGAAGATGGTAATTTTCAAGAATTTTGCGGAGTAGAATTTTCGGAGAAAAACCAATCTAAGTTTGCAACGTATTTTGAAAGGACTGGGCATGAAGAATGTATCTATTCCATTTTCCCAAAAGATTCTATAGAAGAATTTATCGGTTACGTAGGATTTCATCGTGAGTTGAATGGAGATTATGAAATAGAATTCTATATAGCCAAAAAAATAGGAGAAAAGGATATTGTGAAGAGGCTTGTAAGGCAGTAATAAAAACAATATTTGGAGAAGGAGTGTCGGTAGATCATAATCAGATCACGGTAGATAGATTGTATGCAACAACACTTGCAGAGAATACACCTGCCGTAGAACTGTTGAAAAAGATAGGCTTTCACAGAGATAATCCAGAAGATGGTCCGATTTTAGTAATGCAGGGATTTGTGGATGAGGATAAGGAAATTAACATATGTCCCGTTATTAAGATGATCTATGAAAAGGAATCAATGTGTACATAACATGAATAGCGTTAAAAGAAATGAAGAAAACATAGGGGTAAAAAATGTATGAAATGTGGAAAATGTAAGTTTAAAATCAATATTGGTAACACAGAAGAAACAGGGAATGCATTTTGCTCAAGAGTATCTTCGTATTTTCCTATTAATTGCAAAGACAACTGCCATTTTTCACCAAGGAAAAAAGAGCTGTATTGCAAAGACTGCTCAAGATTGGGGCGTGATACTGCCTGTATGACAGCAAAAGAAAATGATAAGGTATATTACAATGGTCAGCGATGTGGAGGATTTATCGACAAAAAAGAAGATGAATTCACAGAGATTTTACAGTTTTGGAAATCACAGGGATGGTATGAGCGCGCCAAAATCGATAGGATGCTAGATGAATTTGAAAAGTTTTATGTTGAGATTGAAGAAATTTCAGACAAAGTAGAGGAGGAGTTTTAGAATTTGCTAGTGTGTTGGCATGGTTACCGATAGAGAAAACTGAGATAGATATAAAAGAATTATGATGGAACCCGGAATATCGTCTCATATCTATTATTTATGACAGTATTATGGTATTTGCAAAGGATGCAGATGACTATTTGACAATGGAGTATTATAGTGGAGACAAAGGAATGGGATGAGTAGGGATAAAAAAGAAAAAAGCAAATATATTTTGCAAAAAACTGCCGTGACTAGTATCGGTAAATTGATGATTGAATGAAAGAAGGTTGAATTAGATGAAATATTATATCAGTGATTTGCATTTGTTTCATGAAAATGCAATTAAATTTGACCATCGTCCATTTGAATCTGTACAGGAAATGCATGAAGTAATCCTGAAAAACTGGAATGATCGGGTGACGAATGGTGATTTTGTATATCTATTGGGAGTTTGTTGTCGTGGGTTCGACTCCCACCAGAACTTTAAAAGTTCTGTAGCTCAGTTGGTAGAGCACAGATTTAATCCGATAATATCGCCAAAAGGATGCCGACAGCTATTGTTACTTACTTCAAATTAGGTGTATTTGAGTGGCAAGATCAGTCGGCACTGATTAAAGTATAGTAGAAAGAGGTGCGGGCATGAAAGAAATATACAAAGACTATTTATTTGAAAAGCATATTCTTGTCAGTGATGAAGAGACAGAAGAAAAGCATGTTTTTGAAACCTTGTTTGCAATGGCACATTTCTTTGGCGTAAAAATTACAAAGGGCAGGGAGCTTGTGCATTGCGGAATGGTAAAAGAACTATCAAAAAGATTTGGAGAAAATGTTCCGAAACCGTTTTATAGAGGATTCCTTCAGAGTGTCCGAAATCTTTCTACAGAGGAATTATTATTTGATCAGCTTTCACATTATTTTATTACGTACGGGCTTGGCAATTTTGAAGAGCCGGGGCATTCTATGTTTGAAAAAGATTTTGAACGTGCAGCTTTTCAGGAAGAGACAGAAGTACAGGAATTTGTGATACAAACGGAAGAAGAAGCAGAAGAAACGGTACGAGTGATTGTGAAGGATTTATTGTCAGGTTCGCGACCATTGAGTGAGAGGCAGTATACGCTTGTACTTACATTTATTCGTGACCATCTTGAAAATATTCCGGATATTGTATCAAAGAATACCTGTGTAAGACTTTTAGTTGACACGAAAAATCTTTCACTGGCAGACAGTTTGAATCTGTCGGATGTTATGAAAATAGTAGATGAAATAAACTATCGGTATTATCACAATGATAATTCGAAAAAACTGAATTTTAAAAATCAGGATAGAAAATTCTTAACGGCACTACTGGACAGAATGTTTCGAGGTGACAGGTGCGATATTTGTACATGTTATGAAAAGAAGCAGCTATGGAATGGGTTCTTACATCATATTCATTATCAGCCGAAAAACGAAGAGGCGGAAATATTTGTACATGCCATGAGAACGAAAGGCAATGAGTCTGTATACAGTGAGTTTGAAAAGCTGATGCAGGAAAACAGATATCAGCAAGCAGCAGAATTATTGCGGGAAAAGAAAGGAACGTCTGCATTGCTTCGCAATATAGATTACATTCTCAGCCGTATGGATCGAGAAGATGAGCAAACATTCCTTTCGGAATTCCCAGAGGATTGCAGTACATTGATTTTGTTGCAATTATTGTTTAGATATGAAGGAGTGCAGAGAAAGGACGGACGTATTTTCAAGTTTACACAGCATAATCTCATGAAGGTTCATTATGAAACACCAGAGGAGAGTAAGAAATGTCAAAGCAGGCTTACGGAAGAGCAGGTAAAAGAAGTTGGGAAAATGATTCGTTCAAAACTTTCTGAGAAACTTAGAAATCGACTTGGAAAGGTATATATTGAACCTTCCATGAAAAATTATACACTTCCATTAGCAGAAAATACTTCGCAAGGAGGATTGGGTGTTCTTTCTAAAGGAAGCAGGATTCCAATAGACGAGGGAAAAAAGCTAAGGGCATTTACCTATTGGGAGAAGGTGAACGATATTGATCTTTCGGTATTTGCACTTACAGAAGATGGTAATCGGAGAGAATTTTCCTGGAGAACGATGTCGAGACACCAGTCAGGAGCAATTACCTATTCTGGTGATGAAACAAGCGGTTATCTGGGAGGTTCTGAGTACTTTGATATCAATCTTACGGAATTCAAGGCACGGTATTCTGAATATCGATATTTGATTTTTTGCGATAACGTTTATTCTGGGAAAAACTTTAATAAATGCTTTTGTAAGGCGGGGTATATGCTGAGAGATTGGGATGATAGTGGACAAGTATATGAACCTAAGACAGTAAAATCGGCATATCTTGTGAATTGTGAGAGTACCTTTGCATATCTGTTTGGAATTGATCTTTTCACGAATGAATTTGTCTGGCTTAATGTAGCAAAAAATAGTAAATCAAGGGTGGCTGGAGATACAAATCTCTCATTCTTGACAGATTATTTTCATCTTACAGATGTTATGAATATGTATGATTTCTTTTTTATGATGGCAGAAAAAATTGTTGAAGATCCTATGGAAGCAGATGTGGTGGTAACAGATCACGAAGTTAAATGTACTGAAGAAGCCCAGATAATAAGAGAATATGATTTCGAAAAAATCCGGATGTTAATGGAAGATGCAAAATAATTGCGGAGGACGAGTATGAAATTTGAAGATAGAATACAGTTAAAATTATCAGATTTGACAGAAGAATTATTTGAGAAAATTGTTGCCTATGGGTTTTGTGCGCCATCTGGAATGGGTGGACCAGGGTGCGTGATTATGATCGCTGAAGATGGTAGATCTTATCAATTTTACGGACCTGAGTTAAATAATCTTAACTATTATAGAGAATGGGCTTCTTTATTTCCAGTGTTAAATCAGTGCGATACAAGCCGGTGGAAGTTAGCAGAAAATGTGTCATGTACAAAGTTATTTGTGCGAAATGATATTTATGATTTGTTCATGGAAAATCTTCCAACTCCGGAGAAGACAATTTATTATCGCTGGGAGGACTCTTGCATAAAAGCTACGTTACTTTTACATGCCAGGACAGAGGATGAAATAGAAAAAATCAACTGGAGATATGAAGTGCGTACACCTCTTTTTGAAAAAGATGATTTGGTGGAGTTTTATTTCGATAATGGAAAGAAAAAGACAAAATGCAAAGGAGTTATTGCAGGAACAGATATTTACAGGATACATGGGAAAATTGAAACAATTGAATATGACATTTTGGTGGAGGATTATGAAAACTATAGAAAAAAGTGTTTATATAAGCATATTGATGAGAAGCATATAAAAGCCACACTGGGAAAATTATTGATTCTTTCTGGATTTTCAGGAGTTGGAAAAGGGACTGTTATACAACAATTATTAACAGAATATCCTGAAAAGTATGTTGTATCTGTATCAGCTACAACAAGAAAGCCAAGGAAAGGTGAAGTGGATGGAAAATCTTATTATTTTAAGAAGCGAGAAGAATTTGAAGATTTGATAAACAAGAATGAATTTCTTGAATTTGCTGAGTATGCCGGAGAATATTATGGAACACTTAAAAAGGATGTTTACAAGAATTATTTTAAGGGGAAAAATGTAATAATTGAGATTGATTCGCAGGGAGCGAGACAGATTAGAGAAAAACAAAAAATTCAGTCGGTATTTTTGATTCCACCATCATTTGAAGAATTATTACATCGATTAAAAAATAGAGGTACTGAGAGCAAAGAATCCATTCACAGAAGGTTAAAGCAGGCATTAGATGAAATAGAACATATTGAAGAATATGGAGTTCTCCTTGTAAATGATAGTGTAGAAGGTACGGTTTTTGTGATCGATGCTCTTTTTCATCCGGGTTTAAAAAATGCCAGTGGAATGAATGAACGAGAGCTGAAGATAGCAAGAGAGATTCGGGAAGGGATTATAAAATATTTGTCTGACGAGGAAGATGAATAATTAAAAGAGGATAGCTTCAGGGAAGTAAAACGTGAAGAATTTGAGAATTGATAAAGAGATATATTTGCGACTTTTCCAGGTTCGGTAGAACAGGAATTGTGTATGGAGGAAGTAAGATGTTTGAGATAGTTCCATCTCAATGGATGAAAAAATGTTTTGAAGAAATTGATTTTGCATTTACAGATTTTCAGAAGGCTACCTTAATCTGGAATGCACCAGGCAGACTCAGGCAGGAAATTTTAGATGCCTTGGAGGAGCTGTCGGAAGACACGAGAGATGAAACTCTAAGAAGACAAATTAACGAACGGCTGAATTATGAAAAAAAGACATTTGAAACATTTATCCATAATCAGTCCGGAAAATATGTCTATGTTGTCGAAAATCTGGAATATGAAAATGGTGGATTTTTCTCTGATTATAATAGAGCTTTAAAATATGCAAAAAAATATATGCAGATATATGAATTGAAATGTCGGATAAGTAAGCAGTTGATTGTAGATACAGATGCGGACGAAATTGTACGCAATCCGTGGCGAGGGAATCCAAATCTGGGTTTTGAGACGGAAGAATACTGCGCATATGACGGTACTGCGGTAGCATCCGTTACTTTAAATATGAGTGGAGAAATAGAACGATTCAGTTCTTACGAGCTTCCAGAAGAAGAAAAAATTGTAGATAGCTATCAAGTGGAACGATTCGAATATCATTTCATAAAAATGCCTTGTCCATTACAAGCTGGTACAACGGTAAAAGATATAAGGAATGGTTCCTATTATGTTTTGGTTGAGGGAGAAGCGGATTGGGATCGATATCTGGAGCGTATAGAAGAAAAAAATTGGTATGTTGATTTTTCAGATATACAGATGATTTGTTATAAGCTAACAGAATCAGGAATCTGGTCACATGAGCATATTAATCCGTTGTATCTCGAAGTAGAATTTCCAACATGTATAGAAGATGATCCCAAAAGGCAGGCTTTGAGATACGCAATGGAAGCGTTGGCAGATTATTTGAGTCATAAAAGCAATGGGAAAGAATTTTGCCCAGATTTGGTTCTGAAATATGCCAGAAAATATGTTGAAGTATGCCGGGAAAAAAGCTTATCAGAAAAGATGCTGGAAGAAGCTAAAAAGCCAGAAGATATTATGTTGTAGACGTCGGGATAAAAAGAAAATTTATCGAATATGGAGACGGTATATTATGAGTCGAAGCTATAAACATACACCAGTTTATAAAGGGGATAAAGATCGATTTGCTAAAAAGCTGGCAAATAGAAGAATTCGTCGAAGATCAAAATTGAACCCTAATGATGGTCAGAGTGGAAAATCAAACCATTATCGGAAAGAAAATGAATCATGGGATATATGCGATTACCGTTATTGGGGAGAGCCTATCTGGAGAAAAGAATCTTGTCTTAATCTTAGAGATTATTCGGAACTGTGGCAAAAATGTTATAGGAGAAAATAAGAAAATGCATTATGTCGTTAGTGATATTCATAATGATTATCAAAAGTTTTGTGAATTATTAAAGGTGATTGAATTTTCCAAAGAGGACAAGCTGTTCATCTTAGGAGATTTGTTCGACCGTTCTGATTACAATCCAAATCCGGTAGATTTATATTTTAAAGTAATGGAACTGGGAGACAATTGTTCTATGATCAGAGGTAATCATGACGAATGGTTGGCGACATACATTTTAAAATATTATCAAATGCCAGAGTGGAAAAGAAGAAAAACAGAACCATATCAGTACAATACATTTCGATGTCTTACTCGAAGGTTGGTAGAGGTGGATGTTCAGAATCTTGCAAAGAAAATTTCAACCTGGCCGCTTCAGCTAAGTATTCAGGTGAATAACGAGAAATATCTGTTTGCACATGCTATGACATCAGCACCAGAGCATATAGAAGATACGTGCTTTTATTTGATGGGAAATGAGATGAATACAGAGTATCTCTGTAATGGAGTAGAAGGTTATATTTCAATATGTGGTCATAGAAACACTGTGAATCATAAAATCTGGAAAAATGAAAAAGGGAATCTTATCATGTGTGACTGTGGATGTGGTTTTATAGATGGAAAATTAGGATGTCTATGCTTGGAAAGAAGATTGGATTTACATGTTAAGTGATACCGGAAATGGTAAAATTTGGAGTGCGTTAGGGGCTTTTTAGGAACGAAAGGAGATGATTGGCATAGCTACTTATGTTGTTTCAGATATTCATGGAGAATATGAACTGTTTATCAGATTGTTAGAAGCAATCCACTTGAAAGAGATGGATACGTTGTATGTTCTTGGAGATATTCTGGACAGAGGTCCGCATCCGATTCGGATTATTCTGAAGATTATGGAAATGCCAAATGTAGTATGTCTGACAGGAAATCATGAGCTTATGGCATTAGAGTGTCTGGAATTTTTGATGCAGGAAATCACGAAGATTTCTATCGAAAAAGTCGATGAAAAAATGTTGGAGAATCTTGTGACCTGGCAGTACAATGGCAGCAAGTCAACCATTGATGAGTTTCGGACATTGAGCCGGGAAATGCAATATGAAGTGATTGATTTTATAAAAGACTTTATGATTTACGAAGAACTGACAGTTAATGGAAAAAACTATTTATTAGTTCATGGAGGACTTGGAAATTACTATCCGGGAAAAGATATTGAAGAATATTCCCTAAAAGAATTGATATGGGACAGGGCTGAGTATGATATCCAATATTTTGAAGATACCTATGTGGTGACAGGACATACACCGACACAGGGAATTCTGGGAAATCCTAAACCAGGTTATATATATAAAGAAAATCACCATATTGCAATTGATTGTGGCTGTAATCGAAAAAATGGACGGTTGGCTGCAGTTTGCCTGGAGACAGGGCAGGAATATTATGTTGAGAAATCTTGAAAATAAGGCGGAAAAACGAAATGAATCTATATATTCAAAACGCTATAAATGAGAATGGAAATTACAGATTAATAAATTGAGATTTTGAAGGCGGTTTACAATTTTCAGCATAGCGAACAGAAGATGAATAATATATGTAAGGTGGTAGGAAATGGCTTATTACATAACAGGAGATTGTCATGCACATTTTGAAAAGCTAATCTGGTTGGCAAGATTTAATAAAAAACTTGGAAAAGAGGATGTAATCATATTATTGGGAGATGTCGGATTAAACTATTTTGGAGC
>OICZ01000464.1_pt1 | contig 18119 bp, 18 predicted proteins | sample 1581461 | NCBI WGS metagenome assembly OICZ01 (sample SAMEA3882548, study PRJEB24775) | human gut metagenome | biome: human-associated habitat; feature: intestine environment; material: feces | place: Netherlands | collected 2009/2010 | reverse complement strand
CAGGTTTTGAATAATAATAAGACAAGAGGAATCAGTGGTCTTTCGATTCTGCTCTGTGTTCTGGTGTTGGCAGGTGTGTACTGGTTTATGAGCCAGTCTGGTGTGCAGCAGACAGCATACACGTATCAGGATTTTCAGAAAGATCTGAAAAAAGAGAAGGTAGAAAGTGTAGAGGTCAAGCAGAACAAAGTCGCACCGACCGGGACACTGAAGATCCGGCTGAAGAATGATGACATCGAACAGCTTCATGTATCCGATGTCAACAGTGCAGAGGATCTGCTTGAATCTTATGACATTTCCTACAGTGTGGACAATGTCCCGCAGGACAGCTGGATGTCAACAACACTGGTTCCGATCATATTGATGGCAGGTATCATGGTATTTGTTGTGATGATGATGAATCGTCAGGGCGGATCGAATGCAAAAGCGATGAACTTCGGAAAGAGCAGGGCAAAGATGAGCACGCAGGAAGAAAACCATGTGACGTTTGCGCAGGTTGCCGGACTGCAGGAAGAAAAGGAAGAGCTTGCAGAGATCGTGGATTTCCTCAAGAGCCCCGGGAAGTATACGCAGGTAGGAGCCAGAATCCCGAAAGGTGTCCTTCTTGAAGGACCTCCGGGAACAGGTAAGACGCTTCTTGCAAGAGCAATTGCGGGAGAAGCAGGTGTCCCGTTCTTTACCATTTCAGGCTCTGATTTTGTGGAGATGTTTGTCGGTGTCGGAGCATCCCGTGTAAGAGATCTTTTCGAGGATGCTAAGAAAAATGCACCTTGTATTATTTTTATCGATGAGATCGATGCCGTGGCAAGACGTCGTGGGACCGGTATGGGCGGCGGACATGATGAGAGAGAGCAGACGCTGAACCAACTCCTCGTAGAGATGGATGGTTTTGGCGCGAATGAAGGAATCATCGTACTTGCAGCAACCAACCGTGTCGATATTCTTGATCCGGCGATCTTAAGACCAGGACGTTTTGACCGTAAAGTCATGGTCGGCAGACCGGATGTAAAGGGACGCCTGGAAATCCTTCAGGTTCATGCCAAGGGCAAACCGCTCGGGGATGATGTGGATCTGGAACAGGTTGCGAGAACAACGGCAGGATTTACCGGAGCTGATCTGGAAAATCTTCTGAATGAGGCTGCGATCCTTGCAGCAAAGGATGGAAGAGTGTATCTGCAACAGGAGGATATCCGCAGAGCATTTGTAAAAGTCGGAATCGGTGCAGAGAAGAAGAGTCGTGTAATTTCTGATAAAGAGAAGAAGATCACTGCATTCCATGAAGCAGGACATGCCATCTTATTCCATGTACTTCCGGATGTAGGACCGGTGTACAGCGTGTCGATCATTCCTACCGGTGTAGGGGCAGCCGGATATACGATGCCGCTTCCTGAAAAGGATGAGATGTTCAATACCAAAGGAAAGATGTTGCAGGATATTACCGTATCACTAGGTGGACGTGTAGCAGAAGAGCTGATCTTTGATGATATTACAACCGGGGCATCCCAGGATATCAAGCAGGCAACAGCATACGCCAAATCCATGGTAACGAAGTTCGGTATGTCGGAAGCACTTGGTCTTGTAAGCTATGGAGATGATAATGATGAAGTATTTATCGGAAGAGATTTTGGTCATACCTCCAGAGGTTATGGTGAACAGGTTGCCACAACGATCGACAGTGAAGTGAAGCGGATCATTGATGAATGTTATGACCGTGCAAAGACCATTATTAAAGAGCATGAAGCTGTTCTTTATAAATGTGCAGATCTGCTTCTTGAAAAAGAGAAGATTACAAGAGAAGAATTTGAAGCATTATTTGAAGAATAGAGGCTAGATTATGAAAAAAGAAGCATTGTTTTGTGATGGAACAGAGGCGTATGTGAGTCCGCCGGAACCGGAGGCAGGAGATGAACTTCAGTTGTGGTTCCGTACAGCAGCTCACGACGTAGATGAAGTCTATCTGGAAAACCGCGAACTATGCATTCCAATGAACAAAGTAATCTCAAATAAGGCATTTGACTTTTATGAAGTGAAATACAAATTAGAAGATAAACCATTCCGGTATCATTTTAAGATCAGATCAGGAAATGAGATCTGCTACTATAACAAATGGGGAGCAGAGAGCAAACTTGTGGATTATTATGATTTTAAAATCGTGCCGGGCTTTACGGCACCGGATTGGGCAAAAGGAGCGGTCATGTATCAGATTTATACAGACCGCTTCTGTAACGGCGACCCGGATAATGATGTACAGACGGGAGAGTACTTTTATATTGGAGAACAGGTTCAGCATGTAGATGACTGGTACCGGGATCCGCAGCCGATGGATGTACGGGAATTTTACGGAGGAGATATCCAGGGGATCATTGATAAACTGGATTACCTGCATGGACTTGGAGTAGAAGTTGTCTATTGTAATCCACTATTTGTATCACCATCTAATCATAAATATGACACACAGGATTACGATTATATTGATCCGCATGTCGGTAAAATTGAAGTCGATGAAGGAAGGCTTCTGGATCCGGGAGAAAATAACAATATCCATGCGGACCGTTACCGGACAAGAACTACCAGAAAAGAGAATCTGGAAGCAAGTAACCGGCTGTTCATCAAGCTGGTAGAAGAACTCCATAAGAGGGGAATGCGAATCATCATTGACGGCGTCTTCAACCATTGTGGTTCTTTCAATAAATGGCTGGACAGAGAGCTGATCTACGAGAGCGCCGATGGTTACGAAGTAGGTGCTTTTGTGTCACCGAAGAGTCCGTACCGGAATTATTTTCTATTCCACCGTACCGGTGAGAATGAATGGCCGGGCAATGGAAGCTATGACGGCTGGTGGGGACACGATACACTGCCAAAGCTGAATTATGAAGATTCAAAAGAACTGGAAGAGTATGTTCTTGGTATCGCAAAGAAATGGGTTTCACCGCCGTATAATGTAGACGGCTGGAGACTGGATGTTGCGGCAGACCTTGGAAGAAGCAATGAGTACAATCATGAATTTTGGAAGAAATTTCGTAAGGCAGTAAAAGAAGCAAATCCACATGCACTGATCCTTGCCGAGCACTATGGAGATCCGAGTGACTGGCTGCAGGGCGATGAATGGGACAGCGTTATGAATTACGATGCATTTATGGAGCCGGTCACCTGGTTTCTGACCGGGATGGAGAAACACAGTGATGAATATCGCGACGATCTTCTCGGAAATGCAGACCATTTTATGAATGCGATGAAGCATCATATGGCAAATATGATGACACCGTCACTTCAGACGGCGATGAACCAGTTGTCAAACCATGACCATTCCCGTTTCCTGACGCGTACCAACCACAAGGTTGGCCGTGTGGGACAGCTTGGGTCGCGTGCGGCAGAAGAAGGGGTAAGCCTTGCAGTTATGCGGGAAGCGATCATCATGCAGATGACCTGGCCGGGAGCACCGACCCTTTATTATGGAGACGAAGCAGGACTTTGTGGTTTCACGGATCCGGATAACCGGAGAACTTATCCGTGAGGAAGAGAAAACCGGGATCTGATCAATTTCTACCGTGAGATGATCCAAATCCACAGAAAGTCTCTGGCTCTCAGAAAGGGATCAATCAAGATGCTGAAAGCAGAACCGGATCTTCTGGCCTATGGAAGATTCTGGGGGAATGAGCAGATCGTGGTTATTATCAATAATTCCGATCATCTGAAGGAAGTAAGGGTTCCGGTATGGCAGGCAGAAGTTGCCGAAGGACATAATATGGCGCGAGTGATGTATTCTTATGAAGATGGGTATATTGGAGAATTCGAAGAGTATATCGTGAAAGAGGGAAATATTTCACTGATGATGGGTAAGAAATCGGCGATCGTGCTGAAGAATAAGAAGTGGTAGAATGATAAAGGTAGTACAAGACGTCCGCCGGGCGAACCTCGGAAAGTCTGATGACTTTCCGAGGTCGCGTAGCCGCTCATTAAAATAAAAAGATACAGCCTCTGAAATGCAAGGATTGCAGGGGATGTAGAATGATAAAGGTAGTACAAGACGTCCGCCGGGCGAACCTCGGAAAGTCAGGCGACTTTCCTCAGTCGCGTAGCCACTCATTAAAATAAAAAGATACAGCCTCTGAAATGCAAGCATCCCAGAGGCTGTATCTTTTTATTTTACTTCGCCCGGCTATAAACGGAAGTTAAAGTCTGCATATGCTGAGCAGCCGTGTTCGTGGATATCGAGACCGTCGAGTTCTTCTCCTTTGGTGACGCGGAGGCCTACGGTTTTATCGATGATGGTGAATACGATGATTGCCATTACGAGGACGTAGGCTACGGTTGAAAGGACACCGATCACCTAGGTTTTGAGGGTGTATTCCGGGGAGAAGACTCCGACCGGGTCATCAATCTTGGCTACTTTGTCGAAGAATTCTACAGAGAATACGACGAGGATACCAGCGATCAGTCCGATGATGATTGCAGAGTAGTTGCTGACGGTGTCGCATCCGGCGGTGATTGCTACGAGTCCGGCGAGGGAACCGTTGAATGTCATGGATACATCTGGTTTTCCATAGCGGATCCAGGTTACAACAAGGGTTGCAAGTGTTGCGGCAGCAGCGGCAAGATTGGTTGTCATTGCGATATCACCGAGGTTTGTGGAAGCTGCTGTGGTAGAGCCGCAGTTGAAACCGAACCAGCAGAACCAGAGAATAAATACGCCAAGAGCTGCAATGGAAAGGTTGTGTCCGGGAATCGCACGGGCATTTCCTTCTTTATCATATTTTCCAATACGAGGTCCGAGGATTTTGGCACCAACAAGTGCACAGATACCGCCGACCATATGGACTGCTGTGGAACCTGCAAAATCGTGGAATCCCATCTGAGCGAGCCATCCACCGCCCCAGATCCAGTGGCCGGTTACCGGGTAAATAAAAATACTGATTGCTGCACTATACAATAAGTAAGCAAGGAATTTTGTACGTCCTGCCATAGACGATAGTAGCGGATGTGGCGCAGAATACTTTATGGAAAATAAGGAAGACTCCGATTGGCAGTCCGTTGAAAAGTCCGTCGGCATCGGCAAGTGTTGTAGGATTGAAGAACCCTTTTATACCGATGATACCATTCCAGTCGGTTCCGTGCATGATCGCAAATCCGAAGATGAAAAAGAACAAACTTCCAAGTACAAAGTCCATCATATTTTTCATCAGTATATTTCCAGTATTTTTTGCTCTGGTAAATCCGGCTTCACACATTGCAAATCCAGCCTGCATAAAGTAAACAAGAGTTGCACCGACAATTGTCCAGATAACATTAAGCAGTAGTTCAGTGGCGGCGGTTGCATCCATTCCGCCCGCAATTAAATCAGATAATCCCATATTTAACATCCTCCATTTCAAATAAAAAGGATAGCTACAATGAATGATCTACAGGCAGTTCATTTGTAGTTATCCTCTTTGATAACGATATTCAACACTATTCTAATTCACATATATTTTTAGCTAAAGAGCAGCAGAGCCACGTTCACCGGTACGGATTCTTACAGCATCCTGTACTTCGTAAACAAAAATTTTACCATCGCCGTACGCACCGGTTTTGATCTCTTCGACAATTTTCCGAATCAGAGGTTCTGCAACTTCCGGTTCAACAACAGTTTCTACTTTGATCTTAGGAAGAAGATTTACGCTGTATTCAGCACCGCGATAAAATTGTTTGTGTCCTTTCTGATTACCATATCCCATAATGTTACTGATCATAATACCGCTGACATTGGAAGCATCCAGGATTGCTTTCAGGGCTTCCAGTTTTTCCGGCTGGATAATGATTTCTAGTTTTTTCATAACTGAGTCCCTCCTTCTCGATTTAAAAAAAGAACAAAAAAGGCGTTCCCCGGATAATAGGGAACGCCGTCGTTCTTGATACGCTTTATTATAGCGACTGATTTTGATTTGTCAAATTATTTTTAAAAAAAATACAAAAAATTCGTGCATTTATTAGGTGTTGACGGATAAAATGTCATTTGCTAGAATAAAAGATAAGTGAAAAAGATTCCTTTATCAAGAAAGTTTTAAGTTAACAAAGCAATAAGTCTGTATTTAAAAAGAAGATATATTTATACGGGGAGAAAAGGAGGAAAAATAAATGATTAGTCTCACATTCGGAGAGCAGGTAAAAATTGTTTTAAGCAGAAAAGATATGACGATTAAAGAGCTTGCAGAAGAAATCGAAGCAAGAACCGGGAAAAAGATGTCCCGTCAGAATCTGACACAGCGGCTTGGCAGAGATAATTTTCAGGAGCAGGATATGCGTATGATCGCAGATATTCTTGGATGCCCGTTCCAGCTCAGCATTCTGGGTAATGCGGATTCGGAAAAGGAGGCTTTGGATGAAGAAGAGATGCCGACGGGAAGAGAACTTGAGAAGCTTACCGCGAAAAAAGAAAGAAAGGCAGCAAGAGAAGAAGCAAAAAAGAATGTAGAACGTGATATTACAGTTGGAGAGATTGTAGATATACTTGAAGAGACAACAGCAGAACCGGAGAAAGAAGCTGTACAGATGGAACTGGATCTTGATGCAGAAGAACATGCTGCCAAGGAGACGGAAAGCATTGCGGATTCAGATACTTTGGAAGAAGATATTCTGACTGAAGAAGAAACAGAGCCGTACACAGAACCGGCAGAAGATGATGTGGAAGTATCTGCAGAAGACGCAGAACAGATTGAAGAAGAATTACAGGAGCCCGAACAGGAAATAGAAGCGGAAGTGGTTGAAGAAGCCGGGGCTGAGGAGATTCCGGAGGAAACTTCTGAAGCTGCTTACCAGGAAGAGGCAGAACCGCAGGAAGAAGCGTACCAGGAACAGCCGGCTTATGAAGAGAATCAGCCGGAAACCTGTCAGAAAGAGGAAAATCCTGTAGTAGAAGAGGCGGAAACTGAAGATGTTCATGAGGAGAAAAATTCACCATTTTCAAAACTTACAAAGCTGATTACTCCGAAAAAGGAAAAGAAATCTTCCGGATGGCCGCAGGATTTCCAGCCGATCAAGCGTCGGGAGGATATTGATGAAGATCTGGTAAATGGAGATGTGAACCCATATACCGGACATGAGTATCGGACAAACAGTGTGCGTATGCATCCACACAGAATCGGTTATGTACAGGTATATGACCGAAAAGATCACAAGTGGACAGACATGACAGAGTGGGCGTTCCTTGGGGTGGAAGAGCGAAAGAAAGCTACGATGGGAAAAGACTACGAGCCACCGATTTATCTGGATTAATCAATGAGTTATTTGTCAGAGCGGAAGATTCCGCTCTGATTTTTTAAAAATGGTAATTTTTACCGGAAAGTCAGAATAGTTTAGAACAGGCAGTTAGAAGGAAGGTGCAGGTGCTAGATTATGAAAAGCTTTATCCGGTATTTATATGAATATCAGAATGGAAAAAGGACAAGAAATACAGGTTTTGTGAAGGTTCTTGAACAGACAGATACAGCGGAAATCCAGATTTATGGGAGAGGATTTCCGGTGGCAGGAGGACGTACACTGGAAATATATCTCTTTTATGAAGAGGATGGCAAGTGTATTGGAATCCGGATGGGAGAGATCAGAGGCGCACAGGCGGCATTTGGCTACAAGCTGAGTTATACGACAGACGATGTGGGAGGAGATGGACAGTTTGGCAGGATTGGTGGAATGATCCTTCGGGCTGGAAACGGAGCGGATGCAGGATATTATGGAGCAGTCTGGGATGAGGCGAGACCGGTAGATGTTAGCAGGATGATTACGGAAGAAGAATGGAAGCTAAACAAATCGGGGAAAAATAAAAAAATTGCAAATGGCGGAGACGTGCTAAGCAATGAAAAATACGAGAAGCCAGGAAATGAGAAAATACTTGAGGAGAAAACAAGCCAGAGAAAATATGAGAATATAGAAGAACAGGAGACCTCAGAACAATCTAAAAACACAGATGCAGTTAGGAAATCGAAAAGCAACCCAAATGTGCCGGAAGAAAGAAACTCTCAGAACGCAAATTCAGATTTACCACCAAAAACCACAAAGGATATCATCTATAAGATCACCCGTCAGGAGCTTGCCGGACTTCCGCGAAAGGAATGGAAGCTTGCGAATAATCATTTTCTGCTCCATGGATATTATAATTACCATCATCTGGTATCATTTGAAAAAGAAGGGAAATGCTGGATTGGGGTTCCGGGACTTTATTTTTCGGGCGAGCAGCGGGCGGCAGGAGCATTTGGATTCAGTCAGTTCATGAAGCCATCTGATGGCGAACTGGATCTGGAAGAATATGAGATTGAAGATGAGGAACATTTCGGTTACTGGTGCAGACCGGTAGGGGCAGTGATTCGAAAAGAAGTAAAGGAGAAGGAAGATGCGGAAGATATTGACCGAAGACGAAAAATACATGAAGGAAGCGATCCGTCAGGCGAAAAAAGCATGGAAAATTGAGGAAGTACCGATTGGTTGTGTGATCGTATATCAGGGGAAAATTATCGGACGAGGATACAACAGGCGGACAACGGATAAGAATCCCCTTGCACATGCAGAAATTTCTGCAATCAAAAAGGCAAGTAAGGTAATGGGTGACTGGCGGCTGGAAGAATGCACCTTATATGTAACGCTGGAACCATGTCAGATGTGTTCCGGAGCCATTGTACAGGCAAGGATTCCACGAGTGGTTGTTGGATGTATGAATCCGAAAGCCGGATGCGCCGGTTCCATCCTGAATCTTCTACAGGTGGAAGCGTTTAATCATCAGGCAGAGCTTACGACAGGAGTTCTGGAAGAAGAATGCTCACAGATGATGAAGAGCTTTTTCAAGGAACTGCGCAAGAAGCAGAAGATGAAAAAGAAAGAACAGGAATCAGCAAATATGCCGGAAGAAAATCCTTAATCGAAGAACCTGTCAAAGGCAGGCTTTTTTGCATGAAAAAAGCTACGGAAGCAAAATCCGTAGCTTTTGTAATTTCTTTTTTCTGTGCGCTGTGCGTCGAACTAAAGCCTACCAAACGTTACTCTGGCTGTAAACTCAACCCAGGCTACCTTACGGCACCCGAGAGGTTCTGCTTAGTGCTGCTTCGTTCCCGACCTGACACGGTTCACAGAGTCCCGCCGCGTAAGACCCAAATCTCAACGCCACAAACCAGAGGCAGCTTTGACAAGTAAAGCCCTCGGCACAGCATCACCCCCACTATAGCGGATTGTAGGTACAGGGTACCGCTAGCACCCCGGCTGCACAGAACATTATTTTACCGTGTTTTTGTAAAAATGTCAATGTATCTGAGGAGATTTTATTTTATCATTTTGGTTTACGTCAATCTGAAAATGGAGTATGATACTAAAGATAAAACTTTTTGGAAACGGAAAGGAAACGATATGAAAGTACTTTTAGGTGCAGTCAATGCGAAATATATACATTCCAATCTGGCAGTCTACTGTCTGAAAGCATATGCGGAAAAGTATGGTGATACATCAGATGAGATCAGTATTGGAGAATATACGATCAATCAGCAGCTCGATGAGATTCTGCGGGATATCTACAAAAGGAAGCCGGACATGCTCTGTCTGTCCTGCTATATCTGGAATCTTACTTATGTTGAAGAGATCTGCAGGGAGATCAAGAAAGTGATGCCGCAGATCATCATCTGGATAGGCGGACCAGAGGTATCTTATGATGGAGTAAAGGTGCTGGAGCGTCTGCCAGAAGTGGATGGCGTCATGAAAGGAGAAGGGGAGCAGACTTTCTGCGATCTTTTACACTTTTATCAGGACAAGACAGTGGACGGACTTCAGAATATGAAAGGAATCGTATACCGGGAACAGACCGGGCAGATTGTGGAAAATGAATGGCGCAAGACCATGGATCTGAGTAAGGTTCCGTTTGTATATGAGAACATGGAGCTTTTTGAACATAAGATTATTTATTATGAGACAAGCCGTGGATGTCCATTTTCATGCAGTTATTGTCTTTCTTCTATAGATAAGTGTCTGCGGTTCCGTGATCTGGAACTGGTAAAAAAAGAACTGCAATTTTTTATCGATCATAAAGTACCTCAGGTTAAATTTGTAGACCGTACATTTAACTGCAAACATGATCACGCCATGACAGTCTGGCGTTATATCAAAGAGCATGATAACGGCATTACCAATTTCCATTTTGAGGTTGCGGCAGATCTTTTGAATGAAGAAGAAATGGAATTGATAAAAACCATGCGACCAGGGCTGATCCAGCTGGAAATCGGTGTGCAGTCTACCAACCTGGATACGATACGTGAGATTCACCGGACAATGAAATTTGAACAGGTTGCAGAAGTGGTAAGGAGAATCAATTCTTATGGTAATGTACATCAGCACCTGGATCTGATCGCAGGATTGCCGTATGAAGATTATGAAAGCTTTGGAAAATCCTTTGATGATGTTTATGCACTGGAACCGGAGCAGCTGCAGCTTGGTTTTCTGAAAGTACTGAAGGGTTCTTATATGGAAGAGAAGAGAGACGATTACGGACTGGTTTATAAAGGAATGCCACCGTATGAAGTTTTGTATACAAAGTGGCTTCCATATGAGGATACCCTGCGCCTGAAAGGGATCGAGGAAATGGTGGAGACCTACTATAACAGCAGGCAGTTCTGTTACACGCTTCCGTATCTGATCCGACACTTTAAAAGACCATTTACGCTTTTTGAAAAGCTGGCAGAGTATTATGAAGAAAATGGGCTGGATACTTTAAGTCATGCACGCACGGCAAGATATGAGATCCTGTATGATTTTGCAAGATTTTATGATGCAGAAAGATGTGAGGCGTATAAGCAGCTTCTGACACTGGATTTTTATCTGAGGGAGAATGCAAAGAGCCGTCCGTTATTTGCAGGCGATGAGCGGATTTCCAAAGAAGAGTTCCGCCTGTTCTATGACCGTGAGGATGAAGAGAGGCGTTATCTGGAAAATTATGAAAATATGGAGAAGCGGCAGCTTAGAAAAATGACACACATCGAGAGGTTTTCTTATGATGTTCTGGGGGATATGAAAGAGGAAGAATGTGTGCTTCTGTTTGACTACCAGAACCGGAACCCACTGGATCATCAGGCAAAGGTATTTTGTGTTACAGAAGAAATCCGGGAATTATGCAAACAGTAACATCTGACAGTAGTAATGGATATCTTGAAAAAAGAAATGAAAGAGTATAGAATGAAAACAAATGTGTGATTTGAGGTGAAAAAAAGTGTTTAATCCAAAACAGACACGGAAGATAGCGGCAGTGATTATTCTTGTTGTTATTGTTGCAATGGTAGCAACATCAATTATTCCATATATCATATAAAATCAGGAGGATTTTTTTGATGGCGGCACGAAAGAAAAAGAGAGAGTTAAGTGAAAAGGCACAAAAGCGTATCCGGCAGAGAAATCTGCATGTAGGGATTACGGTTATTGCAGCCATCGTGATTATTTTCTCCGTGATTCAGTTCACATTATGGCGATATGTGAGCAAGGTGGATGAGGAGTATATCTGCAAAAATGTTTTTATAGGGAAGACAGATGTATCCGGAATGACCAAGGAAGAAGCAGTGAAAGCGGTAAACAATACACTTGGAGATTATCGGAACAAGCAACTTGTACTGAAGGTAAAAGATCAGGGTGCAGATGTGTCAATCGAGGAAATGGGAGCGGAAGTAGAAAATATTGATAAGCTTGCAGAAAAGGCGGTCGGATACGGAAAAAAAGGAAGCATCTGGAGCCGCTATCGGAAGATACATAATTTAGATAAGAAGAAATATGTCATAGATGAAAGCTTTAAAATTGATGAAGCAAAACTCAGAGAGCTGATCCAGGAACGTGCGGTTCCGCTGGAACAGAAAGCGGTCAATGCATCGGCATCCTATAACGGAAGCGGATTCGATCTGACAGATGAAGCAGAAGGTTATACGGTTGATGTAGATAAATCTGCGAAGAAGATTAAGAATTTCATGAACAAAAAATGGAATTACGAGGACGCAGAAGTCGAGTTAAAGCTGGATACGGAGGAGCCGACGATCAAAAAGGCAGATCTGGAATCACTGCAGGATGAGCTTGGCTCTTATACGACAAACGCCGGATGGGGGGACCGTGTGCAGAACATCAGGCGTGCAACGGAGCTGATCAACGGAACTGTTGTTATGCCGGGAGAAGAATTTTCAGTGGAACAGACCACACTTCCTTACACAGAAGAGAATGGCTATGTGGCAGGAAGTGCCTATGAGAACGGACAGATTGTAGAGAGTATCGGAGGTGGACTGTGTCAGGTATCTACGACGCTTTATAATGCGGTTCTTTATGCGGAACTGGAGGTCACCCGGCGTGCACCGCATTCCATGAGTGTCAGTTATGTAGAACCATCAAGGGATGCAATGATAGCGGAAGGAATCAGTGATTTTAAATTTGTCAATAATTACGATACACCGATCCTGATCGAAGGATATATTGATGGCAATAACCAGCTTGGTTTTTATATTTACGGAAAAGATACCAGAGCTGCAGGACATTCCGTGGAATTTGAAAGTGAGACTCTGGAGACAACAGAGTATACGAAAAAGTATGTAGAAGATACGGAAAGTGCGGTCGGCTCACAGGAAACAGAAGGAGCCGGAATGGATGGAAGCACGGCACGGCTCTGGAAAATTACCTATGAAAACGGAGAAGAGGTCAGCCGGGAAGTAATCAATAACAGCACCTATCAGACTTCTGATGTTACCGTGAAAGTCGGGACAAAATCAGATAATGCAGAGGCAACTAAGCTGGTGGAGGAAGCAATTGAAACCCAGGATCAGGAGAAGATTAATGCGGCGATCAGCAAGGCATCTGCACTTAAGTAATAAAAAGCAGGCGGCTGTTGGAAAGAATGGCAGAACAGAAAGAGGATAAAAGTATGAAAGCAGGAAGAGTGTCACAGACCGTCTATCGGCGTTCGGTTTTAAAACAGATACAGAATAATATAGAAGGTATAGATTTTTTAAGACCGTCACAGGAGGAAACCTGTTATATAGCAGATGAAAGTGAAGAGCGGATCACAATCGCAACGGATGTTTCATTAGCCGGAAATGAAAAAGATCTTGGAGTATTTGCCATAGCGCAGGCAGTGGATCAGCTGGCTTCCAGAGGAGCGCGGGCATATGGAATCAGTGTCCGGATCATGCTCCCGACGTTTGCCTATGAGTCCAGATTGAAAGCGATGATGGTGGAGATTTCGGAGATATGTAAAGAAAAAGCTCTCAGGGTTTTCTTTGCAGATGCGCAAAGTGTAAATGGGATCCAGACGAGTATTGTTCATGTAACAGCACACGGTGAGGCAAAAAAAGAACAGCTGCTTGCAAGCAGATCGGCAAAAGCAGGCGAAGAGATTGTCCTGGTTAAATGGATTGGTATGGAAGGAACCTTACGGATCATACGGGAAGAAGGGGCGGCTCTGGCAGAGCGGTTTGCGCCGGGATTCTTAAATAAGTTGGAAGATATGAGAGATGAAATTTTCAGTGACAGGGCAATGGAGATTGCCGGCCGGAACGGGGTGTCAGCAATGCATCCGATCGGAGAAGGAGGGATTCTTGCAGCACTTTGGGATATGGCAGAAGGTGCAGGAATTGGTCTTTCGGTAGAGATGAAGAAAATGACGGTACGTCAGGAAACGATTGAAGTCTGTGAAGTATTTCATCTGAATCCTTACCAGCTTACCAGTACAGGAGCGGTTCTTGTGGTGACACCGAAGGGTGAAGAACTAAAGGAAAGACTGAAAAGGGAAGGTATTCCGGCAGAGATCATCGGACATACAACAGAAGGAAACGAGAGGATCATCTGGGGTGGGGGAGAAAAAAGATTTCTCGACAGACCGGCACCGGACGAACTGGCACGAATTTACGAAATGAAGGAGAATGTAAATGCTTAATATTGTACTTTTTGAACCGGAAATCCCGGCAAATACCGGAAATATCGGAAGGACCTGTGTGGCGACGAATACCAGACTTCATCTGATCGAGCCACTTGGTTTCCGGTTAAATGAAAAGAACCTGAAACGGGCAGGGATGGATTACTGGGAACATCTGGATGTGACGACTTATATTGATTACCGGGATTTTATGGAAAAAAATCCGGGAGCGAAGATTTATATGGCAACTACAAAATCACCGAATCTTTATACGGATGTTAAATATGAACCGGACTGTTATATCATGTTCGGAAAAGAAAGCGCAGGGATTCCGGAAGAAATCCTCTGTCACCACAAGGAAGACAGCATCCGGATTCCGATGATCGGAGATATCCGTTCACTGAATCTTGGAAATTCGGTTGCGATCGTGTTATATGAAGCGCTCCGGCAGAATGGGTTTGCCGGAATGAATACAGAAGGACATCTTCACAGACTGGAATGGGATGAATAAAAAAGTGCTGCAAGGCTAAAAACGCTTTGCAGCACTTTTACTATTGTGAAAAAATGACTATATAAAATATTTTAAATAATCAACGCATTTAATGGCATTTATTGGTAAAAGTGATGACAATATTTGGAAATTGTATAAGAAAAAATACAATCGTGTGTAAACCAGTGGACATATTTCATAAAAAAGGATATAATAAATGGAAAGTGATATAGAGAATGGAGATAAGTATCATGAAATATAAACAAAGCGTATATAAAACCTTTGCACTCATCAGTCAGTTAGGTATCAGTATACTGGTTCCCATTTTGCTATGCACTTTTTTTGGTACATGGCTGGAAAAGAAGGTTTCTTTTCCAGTTTTTATCCCTTTGGTGATAGTGGGTGTATTGGCAGGTCTGCGCAATGCATGGGTACTTGCGAGACATGCGAATGAAGATCCGGAAGACAAAAACAAAAATTGAGCAGGGAGGAATGAAACAACATGAGTAAGACAGACAATACCGTACTGAAGGATATGATCATCACTATGCTTCTGTATGGAATAATCGCACAGATTGTATGTCTGATTATCCCAGGGGATCATCTGAGAATGACAGCAGGGCTTTGGATCGGGGTGGCTGCAGGTGTTTTCATGGTAATCCATATGAAAAACTCGTTGGATGAGGCGGTACTTTATGGAGAACAGGAAGCACAGAGATACATGCAGAAATCTTACGCGATAAGATATCTGGTTGTAGTTGTAGTATTTATAGCCGTCAGCTGGCTTCGGATTGTGAATGTACTTACACTGTTTGCAGGAATTATGAGTTTAAAGCTTGCGGCATATTTGCAGCCAATTATGCATAAGCTTTTCGCTAAATTCAAAAAATCTAAGTAAAGGAGGTAAAGCGCGTGGGGAACAGCTTAGGAATGCTGGCAGCTAAGGAGCCGGATTTTCAAATTCACGGTCTCGTTAAATTCCAGTTATTTGGGCAGGAGTTATGGCTCACCACTACACATGTCAGCATATTGATCGTAGCGTTATTACTGCTGATTTTTGCGTTGGTTGTCCGAGCTAAGCTGAGCGATGCCGAAGGCAAACCCGGAACCCTGCAGAATATTGCCGAGCTTATTGTTGAGATGCTTGACAATATGGTAAAAGGAAGCATGGGGAAAAACGGACTGGCGTTCCGGAATTATATCGGGTCTTTGTTTTTGTTTTTGATTGTGGCAAACCTTTCGGGACTTTTGGGGCTTCGGCCACCAACTGCAGATTATGGTGTAACACTTCCACTTGGACTTATCACATTTGTGCTGATTCAGTTCAATAACATCAAATACAACAAAATTGAGGCATTTACAGGCCTGTTCAAACCATTGCCGTTCTTGTTCCCAATCAATCTGATCGGGGAGATCGCAGCACCATTTTCCATTTCACTTCGTCTGTTTGGAAATGTGCTGTCCGGTACTGTAATCATGGGACTTATCTATGGTCTTCTGTATAAGATCGCATGGGCATGGCCGGGATTTCTACACATCTATTTCGATGTGTTCTCGGGAGCAATTCAGGCATATGTATTTTGCATGCTGACGATGGTATATATCAATGACAAGATGCCGTCAGCGGAGTAAAAAGCAAACTGGGATCTAAGTTCAGACAGTATCAGGTTTGCAGTGATTAAGGAGGAAAATTATTATGGGTAATATTTCAAATGAAGCTTTAGTTTTAGCGTGTTCAGCAATCGGCGCAGGACTTGCGATGATCGCAGGTATTGGTCCTGGTGTAGGACAGGGTATTGCGGCAGGTCATGGTGCATCTGCAGTAGGACGTAACCCGGGAGCAAGATCAGACATCACGTCTACAATGCTTTTAGGACAGGCAGTAGCAGAGACAACAGGTCTGTACAGTTTGGTTATTGCACTTATTCTCTTGTTCGCAAACCCGCTTCTTGGAAAGCTGTAAAAAAGGTTTTGCCTGTAAAATAAGAGAAAGGAGGCAACGCCTTGGAACGTTTGTTTAATCTGGATGCGCAGCTTCTTTTTGATGCCTGTGTCATGGCACTCAGTATGCTTGTCATGTTCACGTTTCTGTCATATCTGCTTTTCAAACCGGTAAGAAAACTTCTGGAGGACAGAAAGCAGAGAGTTGCTGATGAACAGGAGTCAGCAAAGAATGACCGGAAAGAGGCAGCCGTTTACAAAGAAGAATACGAACAGAAATTAAAAGAAATCGATAAAGAGGCGCAGGCTATTCTCAGTGAAGCACGGAAAAAAGCGATGAAGACCGAAAATGAAATTGTTGCAGAAGCAAAAGAAGAAGCAGCAAGGATCATCACACGTGCCAATAATGAGATCGAACTGGAACGGAAGCGTGCGCTTGATGATATGAAGCAGGAGATGATCTCCATTGCATCAGCAATGGCAGGTAAAGTAGTAGCAGCTTCGATCGATACCAGTGTACAAGATGAACTGATCGAAGAGACATTAAAAGAAATGGGAGAACAGACATGGCTAAGCTAGTATCAAAGGTATATGGTGACGCCCTGTTTGAAGCTGCCCGTGACTGCGGAAAAATGGATGAGATATTCGAGGAAGTACAGAGTATCGGAGTGATCCTCGAAGAAAATGCAGAGCTTCAGAAGATTCTCGGAAATCCGAGAGTTATGCGTGAAGACAAAGAGCAGATGATCGAGACGATTTTCCGCGGACGTGTTTCAAATGAGATTGTAGAGCTGATGAAGCTGATGATCGAAAAAGGGCGCTACAGCAAGATAGATTCTGTATTTGAATATTTTATCGGACTTGTAAAAGAAGAAAAGAAAATCGGGATTGCATATATCGCTACAGCAGTAGAACTGAGCGAGGCACAGAAAGAAGCAGTCATGCAGCGGCTTCTTCAGACGACAAAATATGAATCCTTTGAGATGAATTATCAGGTAGATGCTTCTCTGATTGGCGGAATGGTGATCCGTATCGGTGACAGAGTTGTGGATACAAGTATTAAGACAAAGCTGTATGAACTGTCAAAGAGCCTGAAGAAAATTCAGGTATAGCAGTTAGAATTAGTAGAAAGAAGGTGGATTCGCTCCATGAATTTAAGACCAGAAGAAATAAGTTCTGTGATCAAAGAACAGATTGAAAGATATTCCTCTGAGCTGAACGTATCGGATGTCGGAACGGTTATTCAGGTGGCAGATGGTATTGCGCGTGTCCACGGCCTTGAAAATGCAATGCAGGGTGAACTTTTGGAGTTCCCTTCAGAAGTATACGGAATGGTTCTGAACCTGGAAGAGGACAACGTAGGTGCTGTTCTTCTGGGAGATCATAAGAATATCAATGAAGGTGATACTGTAAAGACAACCGGACGAGTTGTAGAGGTTCCGGTAGGCGACTGTATGCTTGGCCGTGTAGTTAATGCACTTGGACAGCCAATCGATGGAAAAGGACCAATCCAGGCAACCAGACATCGTCAGATCGAGCGTGTGGCACCGGGGGTTATTTCCCGTAAGTCAGTAGATACACCGCTTCAGACAGGTATTAAAGCGATCGACTCCATGGTTCCGATCGGTCGTGGACAGAGAGAGCTGATCATCGGTGACAGACAGACCGGTAAGACAGCGATCGCGATCGATACGATCATCAACCAGAAAGGGCAGGGCGTAAAGTGTATTTATGTAGCAATCGGTCAGAAAGCTTCGACCGTAGCTTCCCTTGTTAAGACTCTGGAGACCTTTGGGGCAATGGATT
>OICZ01000449.1_pt1 | contig 18537 bp, 20 predicted proteins | sample 1581461 | NCBI WGS metagenome assembly OICZ01 (sample SAMEA3882548, study PRJEB24775) | human gut metagenome | biome: human-associated habitat; feature: intestine environment; material: feces | place: Netherlands | collected 2009/2010 | reverse complement strand
CCCAATTCTCTAGATTCTCCTCTGTATAGGGCTCTCCCTTAGTTAATACGCCATAGGCATAAGGTATGAACCCAAAGTATTCCCATAGATAATTCAGGAATATTGGATTGGCTTTATCCACATCCAGACAATCCATGAAATTATCTATATCGGGCATTACCTCAGTATCGAAATAACCTGAACATACATCTATGAACCTTTCGAATATACCTTTACCCTCTGAATCTTGGTAAGTATCATTGGCTTTATAGTAATGGTCGAAAAGGTTACTGAAGATGAAATCCCTGAAGAATGTCTTCGCTGGATTAAACCACTTCATTTACTTTGAGTGTTATATTATCCGAACTGATGATAGGGATATTGTAGTTATGCGGGATCAGATCTACCAATCTACCATTGCTCCCCATAGGTTGGGTAGTTAATTGATATACTGTTCCGTTTTCATAGTTAGCATTTTCAACTGGTAAGTTAACTGTAAGACTAAACTTAGATTTGGTTAGAGTTACTTCGAGAGGCTTACCATACTGACCCGAATATAGAGCATTGCCCGATAATTCCTTATTAGCATATACCTTGTAAAATGATTCACCGCCCTCTACCACAGTTTGTATGTAACAATTCTCAAAATCGGATTCTGGAGTGGAAGTTGTAAAGGATATCATCTTGAAATAGGTAATATTCAGTGCGGGTACTGATACTATCTCTTCTTGATTTTGAGAGTTGGTGTTTATGGCTATGGGATAGGGCAATAAATACAGTTCGGTTATAGTAAGGAAGTCAACCATGGGTTGATTATCCATAAGAGCGTACAAATCCGACTGTCTTACCGGCTTATTGATATCGGAGTTCTGATAGTTATAAGCATCTAACAATGCTTTCTTCACTTGGTTGCTTATATCTATGGATTTAAAAGACTTCTTACCTGTGATCTCAGCGGATAAATAAACCTTAGCAGCATGAGTAGAATATACACTAACTCTAGTAGTCAGCACCTTAGAGGATTCCATCCTCTGCTTCACATTATTGATAAGCTCGGTACTGGCCTCTGAACCTCCATCGGGAGTGATATATATCTCCACGTATTTTCCACAGATGTAATTGCAATAGGCCTTATCCACTCCGTTTATCAACATGGCTATAGCTTCGTAATCTTCCTTGGTGATAGCCACTCCGAGAGTCTTAATACTGAGAGGGATATGTCCCTTGAGAGTATCAAAATCCTCATAGTCAGATCCTCCAGTAGCAGCTATGGTATTAGTAAGAGTAAGGCCTGAAGTTACATTAGTCATCACCTCGGGTACTTGCTCAAACTGGTTGGAGGGTATATTCCCGCTTGATCCATAAGTTAAATAATACTGACCCTTGATCAGTGAGCCTATACTGGGTTTCTTACCGAACTGCCCATCACCAAATACCAAATAGGGAGTAAGAGTAGTATCCAATTCTATTTTGTATACCTTATCTCCGGGACTTGAGTAAGCAAAAGTATCCACTAAAGTCCAAGCTTCTCCACCTACGGTAAGTACCATAGAACCTTCTACGTACTTCTTGTCAGAAGGTAAATCTCCTAGAGTTATGATAGTATTGTGAGAGGTGTATGTACCCAGTTCTACTTCCTCTACAGCCTCTTTTTGAACTACTGGGACTTTATAAGTATATGTACCCTTTTCAATGGTTATATTGCGAGTAGTTATCCACTGCTTACCATCTTTTGAGTTGAATACAGTATTCTGGGGTACTTGTATATCTACAGGGAAAGGACTTCCATCTTGCATGTATACGGTTAAGTCTACTGAAGATGGGATAGCTGACTTTATATGATAATCAACTAACTTGGCATGTTTGTAGAGGGATGAATACCTTCTACAGGTTGGGAGGAAAGCCTCTCTTGCCATACCATCTATATAGTAATGTATCACTTCAGCAATACCTGCAAAGATTGAGAGTGTAAGGATAAATATATTACCTTCACTCATATCCGTTATCTCTGGAACCCTTTCATTCAGAGATTGAATAAGTTTGGCTTTTATGTCATTGTATGACCTCTGAAAGGGAGTAAGCCAAGGATTGCTAGTAGACATTTGTTGTTGAGTTGTTTAAGTTATATTGGAAATTTAATTCCTCTACTCTTTGGGAATTCTGTACCCGAAAATATATAAGGAGTCTTATAGACTCTTTAGTGGGTTTCAAAGCCAATACTTTTAAGGCCTTGATCCGAGGTTCCCAAGCTGCTATACCATCTTTTACAAAATTCTTAATCATGAGATTTAAAGCACTCACATTTGGCTCTTCTAAACATTCCCAAGTTCGAGAACCAAAGTCTTCTTGCCTAAACCTTTGACCTATTTGATAAGTTAGTATAGCGGTGATATTCTGCTTTATTAACCTGATATCACCATACAAAGGATACCAGCCAACTAAAGCCTTATATTCAATTACAGGAGGCTTACCGGGTATAGCCGGTTCTGCAGGGTAAGTGACTGTATATTCGGTATATAAATCCCTGATGAATATTTTTTGAGGCTCACCTAAGATTATATCTGAACTACCCGTTAAATATAGCTCATAGTTTTCACTACCCGGATCTTCATGAAGATTAAATGAGGATTTATAATGACATTTTCTATAGCTTAGATCTAGATCATCATAACTGTAATCGGGGCCAAATCCAAAATTCAACCGTTGATTACCGTAGCTTTCTCCCAAATCCCCCCTAGCGTTCACATATAAATCAAGCCTAATATCACCCTCTGAAGAAGTTATTTCAGGAACTGATATAAAGTTACTTACAGATAAAGTAGCTGAAGAGTTTTCTTCTTCTTCTAATTGGTATACTTCAAGGACTATAACCGGATTACCTTCATCTAAAGCTATGTGAGCTTTTGATCTACCGCTTGCTTCTAAGACATATACTAGCCCATTTGAATCGGTTAAACTGAGAGATGAATTTATGGTAGTTTCACCAAACCTTTCATAAAATAACTTAGCTACCCCAGATACCAACCCCGTAATAGTTTCTTCTCGCTCGGGTTTACCCGGTATATCTGGAGTACCGGGATCCACTACAATGGAGTCGGAGATGATATTACCATCTTTATCCCGTTTATATTCCAACCTTATGGGGAAATAAGGCCCACTACCAATTGTGTTGAGTTGATTATAGTTTGCCATTAGTTAGGTTGTTTAATTGTTTCACTCTCAATATCCTCCACCTGGGTTTCAGTTAATTGACTTCCAAACCAGGATGAAGCAGAGGCCTTTAAAGCAGCACCTCCGTCCTGAGGAGTGGGAGCCCAAGATGAGAATATCTGTTTAAGGTTATTGATATCCTGTTCGATTTTATTCAACCTTCCCACTACGGAATTAGATTCAGGAATACCAACTTTCCCCCCTTGCATTATAATGTTATTCGCATCGACGTTTATGTTGCCGTCTAGAGACTTAACAATTATATTTTGTTGGATTATTGCAGTTAATACTCCCGATTCACTTTCATCCAGTATAATCTTATTGCCCTTGGGTGTAATAAACCCAAGTACGTGAGGCTTATCCAATTCGGGAGGCATCTCTCCGATTGCCCAGCCATGATAAGACCAGAGGGGGTGTCTCGGGTCCCCGTTTTCAAATTCTATATATACTATAGAACCCTCACGAGGAGATAACCATTTGAATCCAGAACCGGGACCTCCTTGTTGATGTTTGGGATAGGCCCATACTTCTACACCCCTTAAGACACTCGGGAGATATACACATACCTTATTCTGAGAGTCAGGGTCGTCGGAAGTTATCACTATACCTCGATAAGTAGAGTAAAATCTACCGATTGACTCTATACCTCTCTGTTGAATCAATTCATATAGGTTCATGATTCTTTCGGACTTATATTCCTACCCACTTGAAAATCCACCCTTGAGTCTACTACCACTTCATAATCAGCGGGATTATCCCGATTATTCTGGTGTACAACAATTTGACGACCAGATCTTTGAGGATTCTCCTTTTCTCCCTCTTTCCAAGTCGAAGCTCGATACCTTGAGACCTCAGATTTGATCATACTTGGTATTTTCCAAGCACCCGTAGTATAGGATTCTTTAGCTATATCATGGGCTTTTTGGAATACCTCTTGGGTGTTTACTGAAGTGGATATACGGTTCAGTATTGAATTACGTGACTTCTTCTCAAAAGTGACCTCAGTGAAATATCCGCTAGTATCAAAGCTATGTTCAACTTCCTTAGCATACCAATCACCCGAGTATTTCTGACCGACATTCTTTATCTCGATAATCTGCGAAGACTGCATATCAGGGTTACCCACGAATTTAGCCTTAGCCTTAATTTGGCTATTTACAGATTCGATAATATCATTAGACATAAAGCTACCCATAGTCAGGAATAAGGGGTCGGATACTACCCGTACACCGGGTACTTGTATCTCAAGTTCCATTTCTACAAGTACTTTCTGCCCAGCTTGATAACCCCCAGGTGGGATTATTATGGTTTTATCGGACATTTTCTGTAATGCCCTGTACCCAGACTTCCAATTTATGGTATCATAGAAATTGTTATTCTGGCCCTGGGCATAAGCTTTGGTACCTCGGGTCGAATAGTCAACCGGGTCTAATAATACCCGTACTTTCCTTCGGATCACAAAGTTAGATACCTCATCAGGAGGCTGAGGTAATTTGGGCTTTTCCTCAGGCTTTACTTCTTCACCCGAGCTCACCTTTTGAGCATAACTCCTTAGAGCATTCTCGAATTTTTTAAGAGCATCCTGATAGTTCTTCCACTCGGCTTCTATCTGAGAATTATAGGCTCTAACTTCTTCGGTAGTTAAAGAAGGATTTGAAGCTAACTTTTGTTTAGCATCCGTTATAGAGTTATATACCGGAGGAGTCTTAGAAGGACGGTTTACCTGACGGCAGATAGAAGTATTGGGAGATACTGCCCTTTCAAATTTTGCCATCCGGGTAATATCCTGAGGTTGCCTCAATATTCCCGATTTATTTTCTTTGATGTAAGCATCAGGCTTACATGGATCATCATTAGTGGGTATACACTGAACTACTTCGGTTTCTACCGCTTTAGTGTCAGGATCTACACTAGAAGCTTTACCCGCTTCTATACTCTGTACGTATTTAGTTTGTACCCTGAACTCTAAAAGTTCTCCAGTTTTGCCAGCAAAGGTATAAGCAAATACGGTTTTACCCGATTGCTTACCGTTATGTATCTCAATCTTATTGTCACGAGTATCCACAAAATTAGGGCCTCCTGACAAAGACTTAGCTATGCCCACCAATTGAGAATACTTGTTCAGAAATGTAGCTGAACCCACTATCACAGTACCTTCAGCAAAGGTAGTTGGTAGCAGCTTTAACTTATACCTATCGGGATCTTGAGAGGGTTTAGAGAGATTCTCGGGGGAGAGTTCAAGTAACTTTACTCCCACTAACCCGTCATCCAATTCCTCTGAATTCTGTATCCCTGTATAGCAAGGTAAGCAAGGCTTACTTTTCTCGTTGCTCTGTTTTGCCATCACACGGTTGATTATCGGTTATTGTTAGAGCTGTGCCCGCTTTCTCAGAGTAATCCATTATAACTAAAGGCATTTTACCCAGGGCTAATTCCTTGAATACATCCAGATACTCAGTCTTATTACCCACAAAAGTAGAGGGTTCAGCTTCAAGGAACATCTTTGCATCTGCAAATTCTATGGTAAACCTTACCCCCTCGGGTGTAAACTCTATCTGATGACTCTTCACATTGACTAGTCTCACAGGACCAGACTTGAAAGATCGATCACTGAATATCCATCCCCACTGTATTTTCAAAGGCATTTTGAACTGCAGAGAAGGATGGTCAACTATTCCCACAAAGTCAGTTACTATAGTGAACCTACCTTTGTCTCCTTTACCTTCAGTGTACTTGTAATTGAAGTTCTCAACTTCCATACCAATGGGGATATCATTGAACTCGTCCATAATAGGAGAGCCTGTCCCATCAAATATGGCAAGGTATGGAGTACCATTACCATTTAAGAGAATAGGTTTACTGTCCTCCATAGTTCGGTATAATTAACTCCATATCCGCGTGAACATCCTCGAAGGGGTTAAGGATATCATTAGCATCGGCAATTACTCCCCACATTCCAGAATCACCATAGTACCTGAAAGCAATGCTTTGGATGGTCTCCCCCTCGAGCACTGAATGAATTAAGTGATCCGAAGGTATTGCGGGTATATTCCTTTCCAAAGACACATCTCCATCGGGGAACTTTATTACATAGCTGTCCTCATAAGGACTTGTTCCTGGAATAGCTATCATAAGCTTAGATCATTTAATCCTTGACTATACACTTCGTCCATATCCTGAATGAAGTCCCTATCCGTATCATCCATAATTATACCCGGAGTTCTTATGAGTTTTTCGTTGGGTATAATCTCTTCCCAAGTTCTGTTGTTTTTAGTCACTCTCTTGAAGGTAAGAGTTTGAGTAGCATAGTTGGGAAGTAATTTAAGGTCAAAGGGTTGACTAACAGTACTAGTGATCCTCTGACCCGTATCCGGATCATTATCGTATCTCCTCCTCATGCGAGCCGCATTCTGGAAGTGAGTGAGTTCATATTGAGCTGAGGCTAATATGAAGAGATCGTCCTCAAATAGACCCGAGTTACCCCACTGTATCCTTAAAGTCGGAGGGGATGCAGAATAACCATCGGCTCGAGTCCATGATTCAAGTAATCTACACTTATTCACCACATCATCTCGATGTTCAGTATCTACTGAATACCAGGAGATATCGAAGGTTATTGTATCCTCTCCTCCCGTATAAAAATAGAAAGGATTATTACGACCCATGGATTTAACAGCGGCCCAAGTAGCAGTGGGTTCTACCCTTATACTATTAGGACGATTCTGAATCACCAAACTGACTGGAGGGGTACCATTTAAGTTAGCTATCACAATATCATTCTTTATGATATCAGATACTAATTGGTTAGCCATAGTATAATCTATAGCTTTTGACTTAACCAATTCCTCAGCGGATACTCCAGAAGTTCTAGCAACTACTTTGTTATTACTCCAAGGATCTTGGGATTGGGCCACTGAAAAAGACTTCTCTCGGGCATAGTGAGAATTAATGGCATCAGCTTTTTTAGCCTCAGTATTAGTTTCTCTTACCCCAGATTTAGCCATCGGAGAAGTAGTCCGATTTAAAAGTATAAGAGCCCTCCAAGCTTTATTGAGAGGAGATTGGAATACCCTCCCCTGCTCAAGGTCAGCTACTTCTTGAGCTACTTTTCCCACAGGTTTTCCTATAAGTGATGCCATAATCTAAACGTTAATTTACTCCCGCAGCCACATTCATCTCTGCATCTCGATCTCCGATATATTCCTCAAAAGCTTTCTTACCATCATTATTAATGACCACATGTACGGGCTTACTTTCTAATTTACTGATTTTATCAGTGTATAAGCCAAGAGTTTGTACTAACCATCTCAGCTCCTGAACTGTCATCATCTGAAGATTATCTCTTTGTTTATAACCTTCCCGACTGGCTTTGATAGCAGAAGCTAAGTCATTAGTTGCCCTTGTATTTTCATCTTGAGATGATTTATTACTCTTGAGAGCATTATATATCATGGGCCCCACTATGGATATACCAGTAATGGCTAACCCAAGTGGACCTCCAAAGAATCCCAGTAATTTAGAACCAAATCCCAATATACCTCTACCCACAGAAGCTAAAGCCCCTCGAGATGCGGCATTGGCAGCTGCACCTGCTGCAGTAGTATTCATTAAGTTTCGGGTCATCTTACCTGGATCAGTAGCAGTCACCATTGCAGCCGGCACAGGAGTCCATCCAGAAGCTCCCCTACCAGTTTGAGCATAGTATCTACCATTGGCTCCCATTTTTGCTGGAATATTACCATTATAGAAATAACCTGGTAATCTAGCCATACCTGCAACGGTAGCCGCACTTGCTCCGATACCAGCCTTCCTTTGAGCTATGATGGCTCTTTCCATGTTTAAGTAACCCTGAGCAGACATAGTGGCTTGAGACCAGCCGCCCATCATTAATCTTATCATGGTTTTGAATGATACTTGAGAGTCACCATTCAGTAATAACCATCGTGCTCTCAGTCCCATCCAAATAGAACCTACCTTTAAACCAACTGCAGCTATAGCAGCAAATCCAGCTATCCACGGACCAAATGGAGTTGCCATTAGGTCACGAAGCTGGGATATTGCCCAACCAACCATATCGAGGAATCCCATTATAATAGGATTCTTACCGAGGGCTTCACTGAAAGTAGTCATAAGGTTCTCAGCAGCAGACTGAACTATATCAATCTTACCGGCAAGAGTTTCCATTCGCTTTCCTACTACCTCTTCAGCAAATCCCGCAGAATTGTTTTGTATCTTATTTAACAGGTCAAAGTAACCTTCAGTATCACGCATGATTGCAACTGCAGCACGCATACCACGTACACCGAAGATACTCTTGAATACGGCATTCTGGTCTATAGTTGATAAACCTTGAGTAGCTTCACCAATCTTCTCCAGAATTACTGCAAAATCCTGAAGGTCTCCGTTAGCATCTACAAAATCCTGTTTTCCCAGTCCTAACTTAGCTAAGGCCTTAGCTCCCTTGAAATTAGGATTGGTCAATGACTGAATCAGGTAGTCAGCCATGTTTCGGATAGAAGTACCTGCCATAGAACCCTGAATACCTGCATTACCCAGAGTACCAATCATAGCAGCTACTTGTGGTAACTGTTGTTTCAGAGTTACCATGGATGCAGCTGAGTATTTGATAGACTCAGCTAAGTCGGTCATTGATACGTTGGATGACATGGTAGCTTTAGTAAGCTGGTCACCAACAATATTTACAGCCTGTTGACCCTCAAGTTTGAAGGTCCTCATAATATTGGTCAGTAAGTCAGCAGTACCACCTTTACCTCCCAATTCCATGCCTGTGGCATTGGCCATCATAGCAGCACCAGATATCATTTGCTGAATCTGATTTGCATCATTACCGGCCATTGCCAAATATTTCATACCTGAAGCTATATCCCTCGACATGAACATGGTCCTTAAACCTAATGTCTGAGCAGTTTCAGATAACCCAGACATCTGATTTTCGGTAGCTCCAGAGATAGCTCCTACTGAAGTCATCATATCGATGAAGTCAGCTCCAGTTTGAATGGTAGTGGTTAATGTCGATACTATCGAGTTGGCCACCCCACTTGCCATGTTAGCGTACGACTGAACTGCAGTTAAGTTCGCCTGTACTGCATTCTTGGCATCCCTATGTAAACCCCGGATAACTGAGCTAGCTTCCCTTGCTTGGTTTGAGAACCTATCTTGAAGGACAAGAGCTACACCTATCTCGAGTTGTCCCGCAGAAGGACTACCACTTGTAAAAGCCATATAGTTTCAGATTTATCGAACAAAAGAGAGCTGCCCTACTTTCCTTTGGGCAGCTCTTTCTCAAGTGCATCGTAATATGCTTCAGCGGCTTCTATAAATTTCTTCCTTCGCCGCCAGGGGAGCTTTGCTAGAGTGTTAAAGTCAATACTAATATTAGCTTTAACAATGTATAGATATACATCTTCTAGTTCTCCCGTGGGTAGAAAAAATTATCTACCGCCATCACAGGTACCATAATCTTCTGTCCCGTTTCGGGGTCTTCGATTTGAGTAGTACCATGGAAGAGAGGGTCAAATCCCTTAATAGTGGATCGGATATCCATCATATCTATGGGATTGAACATCCGGAAATTTTTCACTAACTCGTATTTATCACCAACCTTCAATTTGAGGTTACGAGCAACTAATTCCTGATTTTTAGTGCGTTCACTTGCGGGAAGGTTCAATACATAAGCTTCCCCTTTAGCATTGAGAAGATCAAAACACATTTCTTTTCCACTCTTGGTAGTGAAATGTATTTCAGAACTTTGTTTTGAAACGGGGTAGAATGGGATAGCATTGGGCTTTGCTTCCATCTCTTCCATAGAGGGGATTGTACCATAATCAAAGAGGAACTCTTCCCGAAGATTAACCTCGTACTCCACTTCACGAACCTGACCATCTGCAGGACCATCCCAAGAATACTTGAACTCTAAAGTTTCTCCCAGTGAAAATATCCGAGAATTTATCATGATGGCATACCTGTCAAGAGAAGGCATTTTCTGCACATCCTCGGGAGTCAGCAATCGATTTGCTGTCATATCAGTATCAATTACAATACCTGAAATGAACTTAGAGAGGTTCATGAAGGTTTTAGCATCTACGGGATTAGAAAGGATATCATCATCCTCCCCGTTCTGTTCCCTTATGGTTACCTCGTAACCGCTGGGCAATTTAAAGGTAAATTCCTTACCATAAAGTGTTTGATTTTCCATGTTGTTGAGTTGTTAAGTGTATTCTTCTGAATATAGTATATAATAATGAAAAAGGGAGAGCCCATCATTGAACTCTCCCCTGGTGACTCATTATTACAGCTTCTCGCAAGTATCTACTGAGAACTCTAAATCCTCCAGAGTGTTGTCTGAACTCATTCGGTCTAAGTCCTGTCCATTTACCTTGCAAGGCCATACCCCCGTGCAAGTCCAGGAATTAAGGATAGATACTCCATCCTCGGCTAACTCATTGATAAGTACGGTTTCCTTATACTGACTCGGGGTTAAACCTCCTCCAAGCAGCATATCCTGTACTGACATCAGCCAATCCCATAACCAAGTATCTGAACCCGAAGTAGTTTCGAGCTTGGATGCAGTTAAGTTACCCACTGATACCCGGCCACCTGTCTTTACATCATAGTTCACATCCCCGTGAGAAACCTGTTCTATACTTATCTCAGGTATGGATACCTGCTGAAAAAGGAAGGGGTTAATGGGATGCTTGACAAATATAATTTGCCATAAGAACTTCTTCCTTGGGTTTTTTACTTTAGCTCCTGCCATAGTATTTATTGAATTTATTTGTTTTAGTTATTCGAGGCAGAGATGGATACTTCACCGGTGCTCTTGTTAACCGCAATGTCGATGACTACCTCCATATCGATATCCTGCATTGGGACAACCTCTTTGTACTTCAGCTGAGCCCGGTATTTACCCTGACGAACGTCAGCCTCATTATTTATCTGGAGCTCATCATAACTCTGGGCATCCTGATCTCCTATCCATTCATACGAAGTGATGGCATTTCGGGTCTGCAGATCATCCAGAATTTCCTTAGCTTCATAATAAATGAGTTTCCAGGTAGCAAAGGTATTAGGCTCTTCGATGTAGCTTTCCAGAATAGGCCGAAGATTTTTCTTCAGATACAGGTTGAGACGAACTATAGAAATAAACTTCTCGGAGTCATCTATAGGGTTCGAAGTGAAACCATGCCAAAGCATAGTACGCTGGCCTTGGGTACGAGTGTTCTTGATTACGAACAAGTTCATATACCACTGGGCAAACTCATTGAGAGTATCTACATCACCGGGGCCACCTAAGTTCTTCATTACTGGACCGAGTGCCGAAGCAATCACTCCACGGTTCATACCCGAGAAGGAATACCATGGGCCATAAGTAGAAGCACAGGTTGCATCCAAACCAGCTACAGAACCCAGCACATCACATTTCTGGAGAGAACCCATTTCGTTGTAGTACTTGATACCACCGCCGAAATATGCAACTTCTTTCATTGGGCCTATGGTTTCTACCATAGTCTTAAGTGCTGTAAGGGTCTCTTCTACAGTTGCAGGTATTCGACTGCCTCCACTCTGATACTTTGGTACCTCCACATAAAGCATCTGTTCAAAGGTAGTATGTACATCCTTAGCTACTTCCTGATACAACTGGGTATAGGAATTGTCCAGATGTTGGTGGACATGAGAGAGGATAACCGAATAGGCATCAGTATAAGACTTGAGAGCATTATAAGCGGACATCCAGTTATCCTTAGTGATACCGCCAATATTACCCATAGAACCTTCGTTGCATTCCATGTAACGATTAGTATCGGATACCTCTTCAGGATCCGTGTTACCAGAAGTGGTCTTACCGATCATTACAGTAGAATTCCAATTCGAGAACTGATTGAGTGCCGATATAGCATCCTCCATAGTGACTATGCCGAGAGCATAATCCTCCATAGTGCCCTGGCCATCACCTTCTTTTCCTGGAATTACTTCGAAAGTGATATTAGGAGCATTATCTATGAAATTCTGGAAAGTAGCTACATTGATAGAAGGATTAGATCCGTTGTTAGCCGAGAAGAATGGGGTTGTAGCTAAGATGCTATCATAGAGAGGCTTCTTAGTGGATTCATCCCGAGCTCCATACTGAATTATGCTAGCCTTCACAGTGGGCTCTTCGGTATAATTCAGTTCAAGATAGAAAGAACGATTTAACCCATACCCAGTATTATCTAATACAGGAGAACCAGCTTCTCGAGTACGGATAGCAAAATTAAGGGTTAAACTATTCTCTGCTCCGCTGGGATCGGTCAATACTATAGATACAACGGCAGATCCATTGGGAACAGCCGTAGAAGGACCAGCAAGTGCTGCAGCACCACCAGTTACAGCCATAGGCTTAGCCCAACCGTAAGTAGCACCATCAGCCATTACTCGAGATACTCGGACCTTAGCTCCCATCTCAAGAGCCTTCATGATATTGGATACAGATCCATCAGGAACTATTTCCGAACCGAAAATCCGAGTAAACTGAGAAGGAGTTGCAATCAGATCCTTCGGGTCCTCGAATGGGCCTTTAGTAGTCATAGCTACTACATTGACTACACCCAACAAAGGTACACTAGACTGTACATTCAGGTTCTTGAAGCTGAACCTTACTCTTGGAGTTTGTGGCATATTTTAATTATTTAAGGTTATTATTCAACTGAACCTCCATCTCCATCTATGAGAGTGGTTAACTCCTGGAAAAAATGATCTTTATCCTTCTCTAATCTCCTTACTTCGGTGTCAGCATATTGAATGGATTCCAGGGCAGTCTTATCTATGGATATCTGAATACCTTTTTGAGTAGGGGTTATCTCTATACCACCTCCGGGTATAAGATTAATATCACTTCCTTCCCCACCCTCAGAATCGGATATATATTGTAATATACCCATTAAGACATCCTGAAGATTTTTTCCCTGCCTATTCCTCATGTCGTTTTGTCTGATAACCTGGGTTATCAGATTTTCAATCTCTTTCTTATCCATGTGTGAATTTTATCTTAAGGTACTTGTAGAGTATAATTGGCATTTTCTAGAAGCACAGAAATATCCCTTATGGGAGTAATTACCCCTGGAGGAGTATTACTTTCTAGGAGGCAATCCTGTACTTCAAATTGGTATACCTTTTCCATCAACCCGTTATCCAAATCGGGCATATTATAAAAGTTAACTATCCTGAGGAATATATTTCCTGCGAATAAAAACTTGTCTTCAGTATATGGCTTTAAGTAACCCCTCTGAGGAACTGACCAGAACATGATTTGATGTAACAATCTCATGTGTTCTGCAGAGTGGGCACATAATCTTATATTGATATATTGATGTAAGGTTTCATAGGGTACCTCGGTTGCGGTATAACCTATGCCCTCTTCTTTCTCGATTATTTGCCTTGGTAATCCAACATCTCCCGGATAGAATCCTTCTGAATCGACTACCATACGGGGAGTTTCTTTTATACCTTTAGAATGGTTATTACCCACTCCAAAGATACCTATATAGAATCCCTTATCTTGGGTGATATTCTTTAAATCTTCCTTGAATCTTTCAGCATTTGCTTCACTTGTAGGGAGGTAATCTTCTGGGTTTATGGTATAGCCCAGTTCAATGGCCATATTCAATAGGGCTACATATATGGACCTCTCTATAATTTCCTGAGAATTTACCATTTTACTTGATTGGGTCTTACACCATATTTTTGAAGTTCCCTGCGTATTTCAGTTAGGATAAGGTCTCTTAATTTACCCCTACCTCCAACAGCCTTGAGAGAAGGTGCCCATACTGGACGAGAAGGAATTCTACCGTCATTAGAACCAAATTCTAATATTTTAGCTAATTGGTTCAGGGTTAATTCCTTTTGAGAAGAGCGTCTAGTTCCAATGGGTAATCCGATTAGAACTCTCGATTTATACTGATATAACCCAACTGATCTCGAATAGAGACCAGTCAGGTTATAAATAGGATGTTGTCCCCACCTTTCGATAGTAGCTGGGGATAAGGGTTGCCATGTTATTCCTCCACCCACGGGAGGTATACCCAAAGTTAATGACTTCTTTACGATTGCAAGGAGGTTTCTGGAAAATTTATCCACGGCTTTATCATACCCCCTTTGCATACTTGGCCCAAGGTTACTGACTAAGGCTTCTACCTTTTGCCATTCACCGTTGAGTTTTACTTGAAGTACAAGGTCAGATAGTTTAGGGAGTGTGATATTGACCTTCCTTGCCATACTCTAAAAATATTTGTTATAGAAAGCCTCCAACTTAGAGTAAATGGTTCGTATAACACCATCCTTGTGGTAGTGATATTCACCAGAGTAACCCTCTATCCCTCCTAATCTATTTGCCCATCGCTCAGTCCAGAAATCATAGTAGTTATTTTTACGGTTGTGAAACATACAGTGTAACCCACTACAGATCCCAACTGTGGGTAAGTATAAAGGACCTAATATCCTGGATTGTATGCAATGACCAAACTCATGATCATATACTGGCTCTCTTAATCCTGAACTCTTGGAGAGAAAGATATAATTACCCAAGCTAACTCCGCCACTCATAGTAGGAGCTATATAGAAAGCAGTCGACCTTTGTTTGAGTATCCTCTTTTCACCCCTTGTAATTAACCTATAGGTTAATCCCACCAGATTCTGAGGCAATTGCCAAATCCATAGGAGGATATGTACTATAGTGTGTAATAACTTGCCAAACCAAGTTTTATGAGCATGTTCTTCTAATGTACTAGACATTCCTATTCTTTCTTGGCTACAGATTTAACCTTGAGATAGTGAGCAAAATATCCAGCTACAAAATATACCAAGGGGTATACTATAAGCAGCACAGCTAAGAACCAATTATCTAACCATCTCCAAATACAAGAGAAAATGATGAAGGATGCGATGGCTAAAGCAATATAAAGCCAACCGAGTTTTGAAATTTTCATAGGTTATACAGTTTAGTTATATGGGGCTACATTTATAAGTATCTGGTATGTACCAGATACTTTCTGGCAATATAGGGTATATGCCTTATAACCCGAAGTAGGTTTTACATCTGCATAGTTTTGATGTAAATGCAAGGTTGTATTTGAAGACGGTGTAAATGTAGGAGTTAGGTTGTAGGGACACCCAAAAAATGCCGTTGGTTTTTTCTCGCTAAACCCCCTCCCGTTAACTGTAACGGTAGGATTTCGAGTTCCCGTATACCAAACACTTGAACCTCCTCCTATAGTCAAAGCGGATGAAGAGTTCGTACTATACTCAACAGGTTCCTGATAATTATCAGCTAAGTAAATAGAAGTACCGTTCGATACTATATAATTTATGATGTCTTCGTTAGTGGCATTTTCTCCCATACTGGAGAACTGACCCTCGAATAGAATATACCATGTGAGGGTTTCTATCTCCAGGTAAAAGGCATTGAAGATATTTTGTACTGTATCTCCATCCCACCACATCATACCAACCCCTGAAACTCCTCCGAAAACTTTAACAGTGTTATTACCAGTCATCCATGAAAGTTTCCGAATAGCATCCAGCAAAGTATCACTGGCCTGGATATATGGATCCTGTACATCCCCGTATTTAGTGATGTTAGTCCAACCCGTCATCTTCATATCTGTAGACGAGCTAGATCCAGCATCACCCTTATCACCCTTATCACCCTTATCACCCTTATCCCCTTTGTCTCCTTTCGGTATACCAAAAGTAAGAGTATTACTTGAGTTATCCCATTTTACTGTGGGAGCTGTTCCAGCAGCCAGAGCCGTAGCCGCTACTACTAAGGCTGAACCTAAGATAGATCCGTCCAATTTAACTTTATCAGCAGCAGACATCAGACCTGCCAATGCCCGAGTTGCTACTTCAAAGAAAACGTTCAGATTTTCTGCTTCATCTCCAAAGGCATTAGTCTTATCTTTTCGGGATCTAGATTTGAAAGCCAGCTTATTCTGGGTAGCAGTACGAGTCAATTTAGTATTTACACCTGATACAGTGGTTAATCCAAATGACTTTAAGATAGTCCTATTTATCAAGCCCTCATTACCCCCATAAGCTGTAGTACTGGTAGTACCTAATCCCGATTTTATCAGGGCAGTGATAATGGTTTTGAGTTTTACCTTCTGAGTTGCAGATATCTGAATCATCTCTTCCCCAGTGGGGGAGGTAGTTTCAGTAAACTGAGAACTACCAATCTCATGAAATTCTGCCATAACTTGAATTATTTATTTTGATTTTCTTCTAACTGTTTAACTCTACTACGAAGGTATGCAACCTCATCCTGTTTATAACCAGCTTTCTTACCGTCATAAATAGATACTATACCATTGAACATGGCAACTATCAGATTATCACTTCTCTGAACTACAGTCAAATAAGCTTCTGCTTGTTGAGCTGTTGCAGGAGCTTTGGTAGTTCTAAATACTAAAGTCTTCCTCCTTTCTACCCCTGATAGATTATCATCAGAAGTTATTTGAGATTCAGAACTTCCTTCTATTCCGGTATAATCAATATAGAAATTATCGCCGGAACCGTCATCCCAAGGTATAGTAGCTTTTGCCATACATTGAATATTAAAATTTAGAGGTATAGAGGGGATATCCCACCCCTCTATACCAAAATCCCTCGGTCCTATGACTTGGGAGTAACCGTAAAGGTCGTGTTGGTGTCCACCGTAACCTGTACTGCCGAACCATCCTGAGGTACATCGATTAAGGTCGGTGTAACTTCGATGAACGGATCGCCTGCAGTCTGGTTAAGAGTAGCCGTTGCCTTCTGACCACCGTTTGCTATAGCAATAATCTGTTGCGTACGAGCTTCGATGGTATCATTGGCAGATGCGTTCAGGGTCAGACTAAAGGTATACTTTGCCTTTGCACCGGGGTCACCCTTGATGGCTGTACCAGAGGTGGCATCCGAACCGTTTACCTGGAACTGGATTGCAGATATATCCGCAGCAATGATATCACCGGTACCTTTGCTGAAGGTTATCCTCGAAGTGTTCGACTTACCGGTAAGAGTTATTGCACCTCCACCTTTGTCCACTGCTGGCCTTGCATTGTCGAACTGGATAAACTCAGCTGCAGGCACGTGATTTGCCACAAACTGTTTCTTTTCTGCTACACCAACTGCCTCTACTTCAAAGGTAGCAGTCTGGGCTACACGGTTACCACGATTGGCAACTTCAGCCTTGATCTGAAGAGTGGTATCACCCGAACCTGATGACGGGTTGACTACTACACCATTCTGTTTTACTTCGGCCATTTTTTTTTTTTTTTTTTTTTTATTTGGGTCTTACTTTGAAAGTCGTGTTAGTCTTTACAGTGGTTTCATCCTCGTAGTGATTCATTTCGCTCAGTTCAAGGATGTATTTGGTCAACTCTACGTACTTATTTATATTCTCCATATAGGCGAGTATCTTTTTCGTCTCTTCCGGGGTTTCTCTCTTCAGTACCACAAAGAATAGTAAAGCCTCATCATGTGCCTGAGCAACCTGAGTATCACCAGTGGGAGAATAGACCTTGCCATTGATTACGAACTTGTCCTGTGCCCAGTCAAAGTTCCAATAACCCTCGGGAGTTAAATGCCCATTCTCTTCTAATGACCTTTTAGTTACATACAGTACAATATTGATTCCATCTAGTTCGCCTGAGACAGTCTCTTTTAATGAAGGCCATGTTCTTATAAAGTTGTACTGAATTAAGCCGTCCAGAAAGTACGGTTCGTAGTTATTGCCCGTATCTTCACCGTATGACAGAATCTGGTCAAATCTCTTTAACCAGATTAGAGGTTGTTTCCCAGCATCCACTTCAACAAAGTCATTTATAATGGCCTTGTATCTGTCCCATACTCCTTTTGTAATCCTTTTCCGTCGTACCATATCCCATTACTTCTTTACTGGGAAGCCTGGGTCTGGGCCATCTAATGGTCCTGGCCTCCGGGGGTTGACTACTTTGGGAACTACTACTTTCTTCACCGTTCGGCAAATAGGTAGATAGATGGAAAGTCTTTCAGCAAGCATACACAGATTTTGTTTGAGTATATCAATAACTCCACCTGGTTGCATTGCTTTTATGACATTAGATGAGGTTTTAGATTCAGAGTCAGTATCGTTGAAGAATTCTACCTCAGTTGGACCTGTTTGTATTCGCTTAACCTCACCTGAACCTCGGCTTGACTCTGAAGATTCGGATTCAGATGTAGAGGATGAGTTACTCTCTTTAACGGATTCTGCAGTGGCACCAACCATCAATGAAATCTGTACAACCATATAATCATAGGCTGCCAATTCCATAATTAGCTGGTTTTCTAGAG
>OICZ01000404.1_pt1 | contig 19852 bp, 15 predicted proteins | sample 1581461 | NCBI WGS metagenome assembly OICZ01 (sample SAMEA3882548, study PRJEB24775) | human gut metagenome | biome: human-associated habitat; feature: intestine environment; material: feces | place: Netherlands | collected 2009/2010 | reverse complement strand
TGAGATCAAAGTATTTGCACAGGAAGGAATTTTCCTGCACTATGACAGTATAAAAAAGGTATTTGAGTAAGGCAATGAGTTCAACAATAAAACGTAATAAATATGAAATTGATATGTGCAACGGCTCCATCATGGACAAGCTGATCTCTTTTTCACTGCCGCTTATGGTTTCCGGAATTCTGCAGCTTGCGTTTAATGCAGTGGATATCATCGTGGTAGGAAGATTCTCCGGGAGTCAGGCACTTGCCGCAGTCGGCTCCACAACAGCACTGATTAATGTGTTTACGAACCTGTTTATCGGAATTTCACTTGGTGCCAATGTTCTTGCAGCCAGATTTTATGCAGCGGGCAAAGACCGGGAGATGTCGGAAACAGTACATACTTCGATCACACTTGCGCTGATCAGTGGAATTATGATGGCAGTTATCGGGGTGCTTCTTGCAAAGTGGGCACTTGAAATTATGGGAACGCCGGATGATGTGATCGGGCAGTCTGCCTTATATATGCGGATCTATTTTATGGGAATGCCATTTTTTATGTTATATAACTATGGGGCGGCCATTTTAAGGGCGATTGGTGATACAAAAAGGCCATTGATCTTCCTGATCATTTCCGGAATTGCAAATGCCGCGCTGAACATGATACTGGTTATTCTTTTTCATATGGGAGTTGCCGGGGTTGCAATTGGAACAATTATTTCACAGCTGATTTCCTGTGTGCTGGTACTGACCTGTCTGTACCGGTCGGAAGGAAGTTATCAGCTTCGTTTCTCCAAACTGAAGATCAATGGTGCCTACATGGAACAGATTTTCCAGGTGGGAGTTCCGGCGGGAATCCAGAGTACGGTCATCAATTTGTCCAATGCACTGTTGCAGTCCTCGGTTAATTCATTTGGATCGATTGCGATGGCAGGCTATACAGCAGCGAACAATATGCTTGGGTTCCTTTATATGTCAGTGAATTCGATAACTCAGGCATGTATGAGTTTTACCAGTCAGAATTATGGTGTCGGTAAGCTGAAACGAATGGATAAGGTGCTGCGTGACTGTGCGATTCTGTCTATATCGATCGCGGTAGTGCTTGGTGGTCTTGCCTATTGCTTCGGACCGCAGATTCTGACAATTTATACTTCAGATCCAAAGGTTATCAACTGCGGAATGGAAATCCTGGCGTATACATCGATCACTTATTTCCTGTGTGGGATCATGGATTTGTTTCCGGGTGCGCTTCGTGGAATGGGATATTCAGCAGTCCCGATGGTGCTTTCAGTGATCGGAACGGTGGGAACAAGAATTGTGTGGGTATTTGGAATTTTTCCGAACCACAGATCTTTATCCGTACTTTTTGTATCCTATCCGGTGTCATGGATCCTTACCATTGTACTTCAGGTCGTGTGCTTCTATTTTGTGAGAAAAAGGGTACATCAGAAAGAAAAAAGATTGTTATAAACAGAACGAAATTGTGAAAATCGACAGTAGGGCATTGTGAAAAACAGACAGATTTATCTGTCTGTTTTTGTATATATATAATAAATGTGCTTGCAATAGAAAGACACATGTGCTTGTATCTGCTACAAAAACATGAACATGTAAAATGTTTGTGTATCACGGAAAATAGATTGAAAAGAGAAGAAAAATAGGGTATCCTAAGTATAGAAAAACAAAAGTAATAAAAAGTCCGCGTTAAACGGACATATGTGTCATGCGGAGGTAATGAAGATGAATGATAATAAAATGTGGGCGTTAGTAAAGGAAAAACCGGAACAGGGACTCTGGCTGAAAAGAGTACAGATTCCGGAAGTAGGACCAAATGACGTAAAGATCAAGATCCATAAAAATGCAATCTGTGGTACCGATGTACATATTTACCAGTGGAATGAATGGGCACAGCATACTATTCCGATCGGACTGACCGCAGGACATGAATATGTCGGGGAAGTTGTAGAAGTCGGTGCAGGTGTACAGGGATTCAAGGTGGGCGATCTGGTATCCGGTGAAGGACATATCACTTGTGGAAAATGCAGAAACTGTCTAGAAGGGCACAAAGAGAACTGCAAAGATGCCAAAGGCGTTGGGGTAAACCGGAACGGTGCGTTTGCAGAATATCTGGTTATTCCCGCTTCAAATGTATGGCCGTGCAATCCGGCAATTGATGAAGAATTATATGCGATCTTTGATCCATTTGGAAATGCAACCCATACTGCATTATCTTACGACATGCTTGGTGAAGATGTGCTGATCACAGGTGCAGGGCCGATTGGGATCATGGCAGCGGCGATTGCAAAATTTGCAGGAGCAAGACATGTGGTAATCACGGATATGAACCAGTACCGTCTGGATCTGGCAGCAAAAATGGGTGCGACCAGATGCGTTAATCTGACACAGGAAAAACTGATGGATGTGATGCATGAGATCGGAATGACAGAAGGCTTTGATATCGGACTTGAAATGTCCGGAAGCCAGCCGGGACTTTCTGATATGATCCATAACATGAAACATGGTGGAAAGATCGCACTTCTCGGATTGCAGAGACAGGATGCAACCGTAGATCTTGAGACAGTGATCTTCAATGGGCTGAATATCCGCGGAATTTATGGAAGAAAAGTATGGGATACCTGGTACAAGATGTCTACGATGATCCAGGCGGGACTTGATATTTCACCGATCATCACACACCATTTTGATATCCGCGATTATGAAAAAGGATTTGAGGCAATGATCTCAGGACAGTCAGGAAAGGTGATCCTTGACTGGGCACATATTAACGATTAGGAAAAGCAGAAGAAGGAGAGAATAAAATGGCAAGAAAAAATGATATTTTAAGTATTTATACAAAAGAAGTAGAACAGATCAAAGCAGATGGTCTTTTCAAAGGGGAAGCACCGTTCGTATCTCCGCAGGGCGCAAAGGTTGTAATGGAAGACGGAAGAGAGCTTCTTAATATGTGTGCCAATAACTATCTTGGACTTGGGGACAATCAGAGACTGATCGATGCAGCGAAGAGAACTTATGATGAAAAAGGATATGGGGTTGCTTCTGTCAGATTTATCTGCGGAACACAGGACATTCACAAAAAACTGGAAAAGAAGATTTCCGGATTTCTGGGAACAGATGATACGATTTTATATTCTTCTTGCTTTGATGCAAATGGTGGACTGTTTGAAACAATCCTGACTGCGGAGGATGCAGTGATCAGTGATGAACTGAACCATGCTTCCATCATTGACGGAGTTCGTCTCTGTAAGGCAAAAAGATACCGCTACAAAAATAACAACATGGAAGATCTGGAAGCACAGCTTCAGGCTGCAGATGCAGCAGGAGCAAGAGTCAAACTGATCGCTACAGACGGTGTATTTTCAATGGATGGAATCATCTGTAACTTAAAAGGTGTCTGTGATCTTGCTGATAAATACAACGCACTGGTTATGGTGGATGACAGCCATGCAGTTGGATTTGTAGGAGCACACGGCAGAGGAACTTCCGAATACTGTGGCGTAGAAGGAAGAGTGGATATCATTACAGGAACACTCGGAAAAGCACTCGGTGGGGCTTCCGGTGGATATACATCCGGAAGAAAAGAGATCATCGATCTGCTTCGTCAGAGAAGTCGTCCGTACCTGTTCTCCAACTCTCTTGCACCGGCAATCGCAGGAGCAAGTATTGAGATGTTCAATATGCTGGAAGAAAGCACCGAGCTTCGTGACCATCTGGAAGAAGTAACCGCATACTACCGCAAGCAGCTGGTAGAAAATGGATTTGATATCATCGAAGGAACCCATCCATGTGTACCGGTTATGCTTTATGATGAAAGACTTGCCGGAGAATATGCAAAGAAAATGATGGAAAAAGGGGTATATGTGGTTGCATTCTCTTATCCGGTTGTACCGAAAGGAAAAGCAAGAATCCGCACACAGGTATGCGCGAGCCATACAAAAGAAGATATTGATTTCATTATCAAATGTTTTAAAGAGACTAGAGAAGAGATTGGAAAATAAATTGCTACAGGATAGAAAAATGCCGGACAGTACAAAATGTTGCCCGGCATTTTGTGATGATATAACAGAGAAATTTGACTAAAAAATGTTACAGGAAAATTTTCGGAGGCGTTAAATAAAAATAAAAGAATATTTTTGGAATGTAATCATGGTAATTATGTAAACCCTGAAAAAATGGAGAGAAAAGCTTGTGGGAAAGGCAGGAATACTATAAAATAAACAGGGAACAATAAAAAGATGAATGGGGTGTCATCTGACAGAGGAGAGAAAAGATGGAACAAAAAATATACAATGAATATGTGGAAATTTTAAAGGAAGAGTTGCTTCCGGCGATGGGATGTACAGAGCCGATTGCAGTAGCTTACGCGGCAGCAGTTGCAGTTCAGGCTCTTGGGGAAAAGCCGGAATCTGTAGAAGTAAATGTCAGTGCAAATATTATTAAGAATGTAAAAAGTGTCGTTGTACCGTGCACAGGAGGACTTCGCGGAATCGGTGCAGCAGTCTGTGCAGGGATTGTAGCCGGATGTCCGGAAAAAGAACTGGAAATTCTGGAAGAGATCACAGGGGAACAGAAAGTAGAAATGAAAAAGATGCTGGATACCATGCCGATGACAATCCGGGAATCCGATAAAGAATATATTTTCGACATCCAGATCAAGGCATGTGCAGGCGGACACAGCGGATACGTAGAGATCGCAGGTTTTCACACCAATGTGATCTGTGTAAAGAAAGATGATGAGATCATCAGAGAAAAAGCATATGAAGAGCAGGGATCCAGCTGTGCGACGGACCGTTCTCTTCTGACTGTGGAGAAGATCATTGAATTCGCAGACTGCGTAGACGTTGCAGACGTAGAGGAAGTTCTGCAGAGACAGATTGATTATAACTGGGCAATTGCCGAAGAGGGCATGACAGGAAACTGGGGAGCTGCCATTGGAAAGACTTTGATGGAAGCATATGGAAACAGTGTACATAACCGTGCGAAAGCGATGGCAGCGGCCGGATCGGATGCAAGAATGAACGGATGTGAACTTCCGGTTGTCATCAATTCGGGAAGCGGTAACCAGGGAATGACAACTTCTCTTCCGGTGATCGTCTATGCAAAAGAGCTGAATGTCTCAAAAGAGATGATGCTCCGCGCGCTGGTTGTGTCAAATTTGATCACAATCCATATGAAGACAGGAATCGGAAGACTGTCTGCATATTGCGGTGCGATCAGTGCAGGATGTGGTGCAGGTGCCGGAATCTGTTATCTGTATGGCGGACGTGCATATGAGATTTCTCATGTAATTGTAAATGCAGTTGCCATTAACTCAGGTGTTGTGTGTGATGGAGCGAAGGCAAGCTGCGCGGCAAAAATCGCATCAGCTGTAGAAGCAGGGCTTCTGGGACTTCAGATGCAGAAAAATGGAAAGCAGTTCTATGGCGGAGACGGACTTGTAGAAAAAGGTGTAGAAAACACGATCCGTAATATTGGAGAGCTTGCAAAGAAGGGAATGCGTGAGACGGATAAAACGATCATCCAGATCATGACAAGATAAGAAAAAGAGAAAAGAACTGGTAGAAGAGGCACTTGCATTTAACGGACTTAAGAAAAATATGACTAATATTGAAAAAATAAAACATCTGCGGTATGCATATCGCAGATGTTTTATTTTTGACCGTTAGCTATTTATACTTTTTATTTTTGAATATACTTCTTCAACAACAAAAGCGTATTCTTTACCCCATCCATATGGGATCTTTCATAGTTATGTGATGCATACACCCCAGGACCAACCAGACCATGGCGGATATCATATCCTGCCCGAAGAGTTGCCTCTACATCAGAACCGTAATGCGGATACACATCGATCGCATAATCCAATCCTTCTTCTTTTGCAGTTTCGGCAAGAGCGGATGTTACGTCGTAGTTGTAAGGACCGCCGGAATCTTTTGCGCAAATAGATACCATGCGTTCGGTACATCCGAGATCGGATCCGACGCAGCCCATGTCAACAGAAATCATCTCTGTTGTATCTTCGGCAACAAAACTTCCGCCGTGTCCGACTTCTTCATATACAGTGAAAAGAAGAGAAACTTTGCGGGAAAGCGCAATAGATTCATCTTTTACGCATTTTGCCAGACCGAGAAGGATGGAAGCAGAAAGCTTGTCATCTAAGAAACGGCTTTTGATATAACCGCTCGGTGTGATCTGGGTACGCGGGTCCATGGCGATGATATCTCCAGGCTGTACGCCAAGTGAAAGAGTTCCTTCTTTAGTGTCCACATTTTCGTCCAGAAGGATTTCCATATTTTCTTCTTTTGTCTCAACAGCAGAATCTGCAACATGAACAGAAGGTTCAGTATTTAGTACTACACCGGTATAAACGCGTCCGTCGCGTGTGTGGATCGTGCAGTTTTCCCCATCAGCGGTACTCCACTGGTGTCCACCGAGAGTAGTCGGACGCAGTCTTCCATTTGCTTTGACAGAACGCACCATGGCACCGAGGGTATCAACGTGTGCTGCAAGTACCAGCGGATTCCCCTCTCCGCCGATCGTTACGAATACGTTGCCTTTGTTAGAAAGCTGTGGTTCATATCCCATATCTGATAAAGTCTTCATCAGGTATGCAGCCACATCTTTGGTATAACCGGATGGGCTTGGAATAGAAGTTAAAGCTTTCAGTTCGTTTCCGATAAATTCAAGATAATTTTGCATAGAAAATTCCCCCAAAAAATTTATAGTATATATCATAATAGTTTAATGGAAGAGGATGGAAAATGCAATATACATTGAAGGATAATTTAAAAAGGTTATAATAATTGATGAAAAAATAGATTTATGATTTATTAAAAAAGAATTAAATATTGTTTCCGATATATTTGCTGGTGAATTAACCGTATCAGGAGTATAATAGACTTAAAATATTATAGGAGGACAAGTTTAATTATGGGGGAAACATTAAACGAAAATCTACTGACAACGGGATCTATTCCGAAAAAGATTATTATGTTTGCGATTCCGCTTTTATGGGGGAATTTATTCCAGCAGTTGTATAATGTGGCGGATTCTCTGATCGTGGGAAATTTTCTTGGGAATAATGCACTTGCAGCTGTCAGCTCATCAGGGAATCTGATATTCCTGATGGTAGGATTTTTTGGGGGAATTGGCGTGGGAGCCGGTGTTGTCATTGCGAGGTATTTTGGAGCCGGAGAATATGAGAAGCTGAAAAAAGCAATCCATACGGCACTGGCATTTGGTGGCGTATGTGGAATTTTTCTTACGGTTGCCGCGTTGATCCTTGCACCGCAGATTTTAAAACTGATTGGTACGCCGGAAGAGGTACTGCCGAAATCACTGGTTTATTTCAGGGTGTATTTTGCAGGTTCACTTGGATTTGTAATTTATAACTTTGGAATGGGGATTTTGCAGTCACTTGGTGACAGTAAGAGTCCGGTCATCTATCTGATCATTTCAGCGTGTCTGAATGTGATTCTGGATCTGGTGCTGATCGGAGGTTTAGGATTTGGTGTAGGTGCAGCAGCTTTTGCAACGATTGTTTCACAGATATTAAGTGCGGTTCTGTGTATCAGAAAACTGCGTAGGGAACCAGAGGCGTTCCGGTTATCTTTTCGTGAACTTCGGATGGATGGGAATATGCTGCGGCTGATCGTGGTAAACGGAATACCGGCAGGAATCCAGAATTCCATTATTGCGGTTGCAAATGTATTTGTACAGTCGAATATCAATCAGTTTGGGGCTCTGGCAATGGCCGGGTGTGGGTCATATTCCAAAATTGAAGGATTTGGATTTATTCCGGTTACCTGCTTCTCACAGGCACTCACGACGTTTATTGGACAGAATCTGGGAGCAAAAGAGTATGACCGGACAAAAAAAGGGGCATTGTTTGGAACCATTTGTGGAATCGGGATAGCAGAAGTGATCGGAATAGCAGTTTTTTTCTTTTCACCATACCTGATCGCTGCGTTTGGAGGAGATCAAAAAGCAATTGAATATGGAATTGCAGAGGCACATACGATCGCTCTTTTCTATTGTCTGCTTGCGTTTTCGCATTGTATGGCAGCAATTCAGAGAGGGGCGGGAAGAAGTATTGTTCCGATGTTTGTTATGATGATTGTATGGTGCGGAGTCCGGGTAACCTATATTAGTATTGTTATCAGGATTATTCCGGTGATCAATGTAATCTACTGGGCATATCCACTTACCTGGTTTATCAGTTCGGTGATATTTTTGATTCTGTTTCTTAAGACAGACTGGATTCACGGATTAGAGAAACAGTGACAGGGCGCATAAAAAAGAAAGCTGTACACTGCTTATGTAGTGTGCGGCTTTCTTTTTTTGTATTTTTTCCTGAAATTACAGGGAAAGGGAATGAAGTTCCGTAAAAAATGAAGGATAAGATACATCTACACACTGACCATCCTGGATTTCAGTATTTCCCTCGGCGGCAAGGGCTGCGATGGAAAAGGCCATTGCGATCCGGTGATCCAGATAACTGTTGATCTGTCCTCCATGAACCGGATTACCGCCACGGATGATCATGCCGTCGTCGGTTGGTGTTACATTAACGCCCATGGCAAGAAGTCCTTCTGTAGTTGTTTTGATACGGTCAGTCTCTTTGACCTTCAATTCGGCAGCATCCCTGATGATCGTAGTTCCCTCGGCGAAAGCAGCCATCACTGCAATCATCGGAATCTCATCGATCAGTGTAGGGATGATTGCACCTTCTACGGTGGTTCCGTGAAGAGTGCTTGTACGTACAAGAAGATCGGCAGTTGGTTCACCACTGTCACAATTTTCATTTAGATAGGTAATGTCTGCCCCCATTGCCCTGCATACTTCAAGGATTCCGGCACGGGTCGGGTTAGTACCTACATTCTTTATCAGAAGTTCAGAACCTGGAACCAGAAGGGCAGCAGCGATGAAGTAAGCAGCAGAAGAAATATCTCCGGGAACCAGGATCTTCTGTCCGTATAATTCCTCACATGGGAGAATAGATGCAGTTGCACTGCCATCAGAATGTACTTCTGTCTGTACGTTGGCACCGAAGCCATTCAGCATCAGTTCTGTATGATTACGGGAAAGTACAGGTTCTGTAACCAGGGTTAATCCGTCTGCATAAAGTCCTGCCAGGAGTACGGAAGATTTAACCTGAGCAGAAGCTACTTTTGAGTGATAGTGGATTGCGTGCAGGGATGGATTCTGACCGGCAGGAAGCAGGCTGTTGATCAAAAGTGGTGCGCACCCGTTCCCATTCTGGCTTAAAATATCAGCGCCCATCATCCCAAGAGGCTCCATGATCCTCTTCATCGGGCGGGAGTTCAGAGAAGCATCGCCGGAAAGAGTGGTGGCAAACGGCTGACCGGAAAGAATACCGGAAATCAGTCTTGTGGTGGTTCCGCTGTTCCCCACATCTAAAAAAGAAGAAGGTTCGGAAAGTCCGTGAAGGCCTTTGCCGTGAACCAGGATACGGTCAGGTGTGTCTTCGATATTGATTCCCATGGCACGAAAGCAGCCGATGGTAGAGAGGCAGTCGGCACCGTGAAGAAAATGTGTGATCTCAGTAGTTCCTTTTGCCAGTGCACCGAACATAATAGAACGGTGGGAGATGGATTTATCGCCGGGAACAGATACTTCCCCGCGAAGCTGTTTAACAGGTTGGATTTGCATAGTATAGTAACCTCTCATTCGTAAAATTCTATTTTCAAGCATTGTGACCAATTTACACAAAGTTCTGAAAAGATTTTTTGGACTGTCTTGCATTTAATGATGTGAGTGTCAAAAATCCTCTTGCAAGCAAGCTTGCATCGGCTTTCTGACCTTTTGACCCTAGTATCATCATTTAATTATTAACGCTCATAAACAATATAACGATGCTTCTGCAAAAGTGATACTGCCTTCTCACAGGAGATGCTGTCATAGAATTCGATGCGGAGTACGCCTTCTTCAAATTCACGGTTATGAACGATTCCGATGTTCTTAATGCTGAGTGCATTAGAAGCGAGGATGGTCGCAATGGTGGCGATCACACCGGCTTCATCCGGGATGTCACAGTAGATCTCGAATGCACGCTTGATCGGGCCGGCAGAACCGTTTGGCATGGAATTGCGGTAGTTCCGGGAATGGTCGAACATATCGTAGATTCCCTGGGAGTCTCCGGCAGCAACCAGTTTTTTCGCTTCATTTAATGTTTCGATATAATTTCCAAGGATCTGGGAAATATTACTCTGATTCTGTGCACAGATATGTTCCCACATGGTCGGTGAGGAAGAGGCGATTCGCGTAATGTCCTTAAAGCCGCCGGCGGCGAGGGTTTTCATCAACTCATCCTTGGTGTCGGTGTCTCTGACAAAGTTGACCAGACTTGCGGCAATAATATGTGGCAAGTGGCTGATCGTGCCGGTGACGATGTCGTGTTCATGATAATCCAGTACGATCGGAAGTGCACGCAAGGATTCTACGAAGGATGCGTATGCATCAACCTTTTTTTTCGCTACTTTGGCGGAAGGGGTGAGAACAAAGTAAGCGTTCTCGATCAGGATTGGTTTGGAATTGGCAAAACCACTCTTTTCGGAACCGGCCATCGGGTGTCCTCCGATAAAGTAATCCTCCAGTCCCAGCCGGATGATCTCGTCATGGATCGGAGTTTTGACACTTCCGACGTCAGTCAGGATCATATCATCATGCAGGTAAGGCATCATCTGCTTTAAATATGCAGTGTTGAAAGCGACCGGGGCACATAAGAAGATGTAGTTGCAGCCTCGGAAATTATCATCGATTGAGGTACAGGCCACATTGATGATGGATTCTTGTGTGGCAAGTGCCAGAGTTTCTCTATTCTTGTCGAAAGCGACAATCTCATAATCCGGATAATATCGCCGGATCGCCTTTGCAATAGAGCCCCCAATGAGTCCGAGTCCGATAAATCCGATTTTTTTCTGTTTCATAATTTTTCGTCCTTTCGTGATAGTCTACCTTTCATAATATAGGAAAACAGGCTATCTGTCAATAAAGCAATACTTTAAAGTGTAAAAGCGAAAGTTTTTGTTGAAATTCTATAAAATAGTTGTGTTTTTATGGAAAGTTTAGTACAATATATCCATGAGAAACTTTAGCAAGGAGGCAGCAAGCATGAAGGTTTACAGAACGGATGAAATTAGAAACGTGGTCCTTTTAGGACATGGGGGAAGCGGAAAGACCAGTCTGGCAGAAGCGATGGCTTATGTATCTGGAGCAACAAATCGTATGGGATCTGTTGAGAACGGTAATACGATCAGTGATTTTGATAAAGAAGAACAGAAACGTAAATTCTCACTTAGCACAAGTCTGATTCCGATTGAATGGGAAAAAGCAAAGATTAATATCCTTGATACACCTGGATATTTTGATTTTGTCGGAGAAGTGGAAGAAGCAGTCAGCGCAGCCGATGCAGCTGTTATCGTTGTTTCCGGAAAAGCCGGTGTGCAGGTAGGAACCGAGAAAGCATGGGAGCTCTGTGATAAGTATAATCTTCCGCGTATGATCTATGTTACTGAGATGGATGTGGATGATGCCAGCTTCCGTCAGGTTGTTGAAGATCTGACCGCAAGATACGGTAAAGTGATTGCACCACATTTCCAACCGATCCGTGAGAACGAGAAATTAGTAGGTTATGTCAATGTTATCAAGAATGCAGGTAGAAGATACACCGGACTTGGACAGAGAGAAGAGTGTGAGATTCCGGATTACTGTCTGCCGAACCTGCAGATTTACAGAGAGAAGCTTCTTGAAGCAGTGGCAGAGACCAGTGAAGCATTTATGGAACGTTATTTTGAGGGAGATGAATTCTCGGTTGAAGAGATCCGCTCTGCCATGAGAACAGAAGTTATGGACGGAGATATCGTTCCGGTAGCAATGGGATCCAATGTTCAGGCACAGGGTGTTGCAAACTTACTGTCTGATATCGTAAGATTTTTCCCAAGTCCGGAATACCGTGAATGCGTAGGCATCAACCGTAAGACCAATGAGATCTTTGAAGCACATCATGATTTTGCAGCCGCAAAGACCGCATATGTATTCAAGACCATGGTAGATCCGTTTATCGGAAAATATTCTTTCGTAAAAGTATGTTCCGGTGTATTAAAGGGGGATGATGTCCTTTACAATCCGGAGTCAGATGCAGAAGCAAAGATCGGCAAGATCTACACCTTATCCGGCAACAAACCGGTAGAAGTTCAGGAACTGTTTGCAGGTGATATCGGAGCGATTGCAAAACTGACAAGTACAAAGACAGGGGATACCCTTTCAACAAAAAATACACCGGTATCTTATGGAAGAACCGAATACTCCAAACCGTATACATATATGAAGTATGTAGTGAATAACAAAGGTGATGAGGACAAGGTATCACAGGCTCTTGCGAAGATGATGGCAGAGGATGTGACACTGAAAGTGGTAAATGACAGTGAGAACCGCCAGTCACTGATTTATGGAATGGGTGACCAGCATCTGGAAGTGACAGCAAGCAAGCTGGCAGAGCGTTACAAAGTCGGAATCAGACTGGAGACACCAAAAGTTGCGTTCCGTGAGACGATCCGCAAGAACTCGGATGTAGATACCAAGTATAAGAAACAGTCCGGAGGACATGGACAGTATGGACATGTTAAGATGCGTTTTGAACCATCCGGAGATCTGGATACACCGTATGTATTCCAGGAAGAAGTAGTCGGAGGTGCTGTTCCGAAGAACTACTTCCCGGCGGTTGAAAAAGGATTGCAGGAATCTGTATTAAAAGGACCTCTCGCCGGATATCCGGTAGTTGGTGTGAAAGCAACTCTGTATGATGGATCTTACCATCCGGTAGATTCTTCTGAAATGGCATTTAAGACTGCGACGATCCAGGCATTTAAGAAAGGATTTATGGAAGCAGGACCGGTTCTTCTTGAGCCAATCGCATCTGTGAAAGTAACCGTTCCGGATGATTATACCGGAGACGTTATGGGAGATCTGAACAAGAGACGTGGCCGTGTTCTTGGAATGAATCCACAGTCAGGCGGATATCAGGTAATTGAAGCGGATGTACCGATGACAGGCATGTTTGGATATTGCACAACACTTCGTTCTATGACAGGTGGACGAGGAACTTATGAATATACATTTGCACGTTATGAACAGGCTCCGGCAGATGTACAGGAAAAAGAAATTGAAAAGCGTGCAGCTGAAGAATAAGAATAAGGAAAAGCCGGGAGAAAATCCCGGTTTTTTCTATTGTACTTTCGTACTAAAAGTGGTATACATATTATGATGGTGGCAGCTTCGGCTGTCACATTGGTATTTTATACAATTTTAGTATTAAAGGTTTAGTATTAAGAGAAAAAGTAGAGGAAAAGAAAAATGAAAATTGTAATTATTGGGGACGGGAAGGTTGGTCATAAACTGACCATACAGTTATCCGAAGAAAATTACGATGTGGTTTTGATTGACCAGAATGAGGGGAAATTAAAAGAAGCACTGAATCAGCTTGATATTCTCTGCATCACCGGAGATGGTGCAGATGCGAAAGTGCAGAAAGAAGCAGGAGTGCCGGGCGCTGATCTTGTTGTGGCATGTGCATCGACAGACGAACTGAATATGCTGAGCTGCCTGCTCGCAAAGAGACTGGGGGCAAAGCACACGATCGCCCGTGTAAGGAATCCGATCTATTATCAGCAGATCGATCTTTTGAAAGAGGACTTAAGACTGAGTATGGCTGTCAACCCGGAACTTGCGGCTGCATTTGAGATTTCCAGATCGATCCTTCTTCCGGATACTGCAAAGGTAGAGACTTTTATGAAGGGAAAAGTCGAAATGGTAGAATTCATTGTCAAAGAAAGAAGCCATCTGGGCGGAGTATCGCTTGCTGAGCTTTACCGCAAGTTCCAGATCAAAGTTCTGGTATGTGCTGTAAGACGTGGATCGGAAGTGATCATCCCGAATGGTGATTTTGTCATCCATGATGGAGACCGGCTTCATATTGTTGCATCCCACAAATATATTGAAGAATTTTTCCATCTGATCGGAAAGCGGAAAGAGCCGAAGAATATTCTGGTCTGTGGTGGGGGAAAAGTCGGATATTATCTGGCAAAACAGCTTTTAGGACTTGGTATGCAGGTTAAGATCATTGAGCAGGACTGGAAGAAATGCGAAGATCTCTGCGACCAGCTTCCGAAAGCGACGATCATCTGTGGGAATGCCGCAGACCATGACCTTCTGATCGAAGAAGGAATTGAACAGGCAGATGCCCTGGTCAGCCTGACCGGTATGGATGAGGAGAATATTATCCTTGCACTTTTTGCAAAGACAAAAGGTGTGGACAAGATCGTGGCAAAGGTCAACGAAGACGGACGTGCCCAGCTTGTCGAGGAACTTGGGATCGATCTGATCGTATCGGCAAAGACTGCAACAGCAGATGCGATCATGAGTTATGTGCGTGCACGCCAGAATTCTCTCAAGAATGTCAATGTTGAATCTATGTATCAGCTGGTTGGCGGAAGAGTAGAAGCACTGGAATTTATTATCAAAGAAAAAACAGAATATACAGATATCCCGTTTAAGGATCTGGAACTGAAGCCGAACAATCTGATCGCATGTATCGGAAGAAAACGGCAGATTATTATTCCGGACGGGGATGAATCCATTCAGGTGGGCGACAGTGTTGTAATCGTTACAACCCAGAAGAAAGTTAAGGATATCACAGATATTCTGGCTGAGCAATAGGGGTGAAAAGAAATGAATGTGAAAATGATACGCTATATCATCAGCAAGATGATGGGAGCAGAGGGACTGCTGATGCTGCTTCCGATGATGGTTGGAATTATTTATGGCGAGCACACATCGGTTTATTTTCTGATTACAGCTGCGATCCTGACGGCAATTTATCTGCTGTTTGGCAGAAAATGCCCGGAGAACATGACGATTTATGCCAAAGAAGGTCTGATCATTGTTGCAACGGCCTGGATTTTCTGGTCACTTGCAGGTGCACTTCCATTTGTACTCAGTAAAAGTATTCCAAGCTATGTGGATGCTTTTTTTGAAACAGTATCCGGATTTACGACGACAGGTTCTACGATCCTGACTGAGATTGAAGGACTTCCGAAAGGAATTCTTTTCTGGCGTTCCCTGACACATTGGGTTGGTGGAATGGGAGTGCTGGTATTTGTTATGGTACTTACCTCTCTGGATGAGAAGAATTCCATGCATCTGATGCGTGCGGAAGTTCCGGGGCCAGAGGCAGATAAACTGGTTCCAAAGGCAAGAGGAACCGCAAGGATCCTGTATGGAATGTATTTTGCACTGACTACAATTGAGGTAGTTTTTCTTCTGGCAGGAGGGATGAACCTGTTTGACGCAGTGACACATGCATTCAGTACTGCCGGTACCGGAGGATTTTCCGGCTACAATGCAAGTGTGGCACACTTCAACAGTGCCTACATTGATGGTGTGATCACCGTATTTATGATCCTGTTTGGTATCAATTTTAACCTGTATTTCTTTCTGCTTTTGAAAGAATTTAAGAGTGTATTTAAGAATGAGGAGCTGCGTGCTTACCTGGGAATCATTGCAGGAGCAACCGTTGTGATCACCTGCAATATCGCCGGAGGTTATCATTCTCTTTTAAAGGCATTCCGCTATGCGGCGTTCCAGGTGGCATCCGTGATCACGACAACTGGATTTGTGACGGCAGATTTCAACAAGTGGCCGGAGCTTTCCAAATGTGTTCTGCTTCTTGTGATGGTAATCGGTGCTTCTGCCGGTTCAACAGGCGGTGGTATCAAAGTATCAAGACTTCTGATCCTGGTAAAAAGCATCCGCCGGGAGCTGAAAACTATGATCCATCCGAAAGCAGTCAATATCGTAAAAGTAAATGGGAAAAAAGTGAAAGAAGAGACGATGCGGGGGGTATATATATACTTTATTGCGTATATACTAATCCTGATCGTATCCGTGCTTCTGATCTCGATCAATAACTTTGATTTTACTACTTCATTTACCGGAGTGCTTACTACACTTAATAATGTAGGACCGGGACTGAATCTGGTAGGACCGGTGGAAAATTTTGCGAAGTTCTCAGACTTCTCGAAGATTGTTTTCTGCGTGGATATGCTGATCGGACGACTGGAAATCTTCCCGTTCCTGATGCTGTTCTCGCCGTCACTTTGGAGTAGAAAATTCTAAGACAGTTTTGGTAAGGCAAAACGATGAAAAGGAGAATTTATGAAAAAGAAAAATATAGCGATCAGTTTTCTGCTGCTTTTAGTGGCAGCAGGAATCTGGTATTATGTATCACTGCCGGCTTTTAATATCCATTCTTCCGGAGTGTGGTATTTTGTGCTTGTTCTGGTGCTTGCGGTCGGTCTTGTGTTTGCAGGAAAAAAAGGCTTGCGATACGGAGCGATTGATCTGAAGGAGATGAAAGAATCCAAAGGTTTCAAATGGTGTGTCCGTCTTTTTATTCTTTTGTTAGTGATTTATCTGGCCGGAACCATTCTTTCTTCACCGATTGTGAATGCGAAGAAATACCAACAGCTTCTGAAGGTAGAAGAGGGTGAATTCACAAAAGATATCGAGGAGCTTTCCTTTGACCAGATCCCGCTTCTGGATAAGGAGTCTGCGCAGCTTTTAGGAGACCGGAAGATGGGAAGCATGTCAGATATGGTATCCCAGTTTGAGGTGGACGATATCTACAGTCAGATCAACTACAAGGATCGTCCGGTCCGTGTGTCACCTTTGAAATATGCGAATCTGATTAAATGGTTTACCAATCGGAAAGATGGACTTCCTGCATATATCCGGATCGATATGGCAAGTCAGACAACGGAAATGGTAAAGCTGGAGCAGGGAATGAAGTATTCGACCAGCGAGCATTTTGGAAGAAATATTTACCGTCATCTTCGTTTTGCGCATCCGACTTATATTTACGGAGACCTTAGTTTTGAAATTGATGATAATGGTGTTCCATACTGGGTAGCACCGGTCAAAAAGTATAATATCGGTCTTTTCGGAGGAGAAACGGTAGGGCATGTGGTGCTCTGCAATGCGATCACCGGTGAAATGCAGGACTACAGGATCGATGAAGTCCCGGAATGGATCGACCGAGCCTATTCGGCAGATCTTCTGGTACAGCTTTATGATTATTATGGCACGTTAAAGCATGGGTATTTTAACAGTGTACTCAGCCAGAAAGATTGTCTGAAGACAACAAACGGATATAATTATCTGGCGATTGATGATGATGTATGGGTGTACACGGGAGTAACTTCTGTAAACAGTGACCAGTCCAATGTGGGATTTGTTCTGATGAACCAGAGAACTATGGAGACAAAGTATTATCCGGTGGCAGGTGCGATCGAGGATTCTGCGATGGCATCGGCAGAAGGACAGGTACAGAACCTGAAGTATCGGGCGACTTTCCCGCTGCTGCTTAACATTTCCGGGGAGCCGACTTACTTTATGGCACTTAAGGATGATGCAGGACTTGTGAAAAAGTATGCAATGGTCAATGTCCAGAAGTACCAGGTTGTTGCGATCGGAGACACGGTAAGTGCATGTGAAGAATCCTACAATAATCTGCTTCTTGCCAATGGAATCAAGGAAAAAGAAGAAGTGAAGATGGATACCGGCACGATCGAAGGAAAGATCACGAAAATCGCCCAGGGTGTTATAGATGGAGATTCTCATTACTACATTATGCTGGAAGGATCAGATGAGATTTTTGATGTATCGGTAGTCGATTTTATTGAGATCATCAAGTACAATGTGGGAGATGATGTAAAACTGGAGTATGCAAAAGGGGATAAGGCAAATACGGTTTTGTCTTTGAAATAGCATGATGTTGGGGTCAAAAGGTATTTTGACCCCTTTGATACCAGATTGCGAGAGTGCAAAAATCCTCTTGCAAGCAAGCTTGCATCGGCTTTCTGACCTTTTGACCCTGGTATCATAGCATAAAAAGAATGTGCTCTGTCACATTTGGAAAACCATAAAAGGAGGGATGAAGATTTACAGAAAATCTTCATCCCTCCTTTTGGATAATGTCTATCTTAGTTAAGGAGTGTACAATCTTCAAAATTTACATTACCAAGCTGTTCATTCGTTGCACTGATGCTGACATAAAAATCTACATCATTTTCTTTGGAGATCTTTTTCAGTGTTTCGATGAAAGAAGGAATGTTCTCAAGTGTGATGTCGGCGTGCTTTAAAATACCGTCGATAAAGATTGCTTTGATATCATGGTCTGCGCTTAACATACCGTAAATAAATCCAAGATATTCATCGGTATTGGTGATTACATCATAGTCATCCATGCAGATCGCTCTGATGTTGAAAGATAAGCTGTATGTATCTCTGTGGCTCTTCTTGATGAAGAATACGTTTCCTTCACATGTCTTTACAGCTTCGTTAGCACGTTCGATCATTTGCTGGGTTTTTCCGCTTCCTTTTGGGCCTGTCAATAAATTAACCATATTATCAAGTCTCCTTTGTTTATGAATTTGTACTAAAAAAGTACGAGATTTTATAAAACTATTATACACTAATCACAATGCATTAACAAGCTATTTATTTGCATCTTTTAAAGAAATGTGATACGATATAGCTCGGAAACAATTTGCAGTTAGAAAAGGCTAATTTATAAAATTATAATAATAAGAAAAGAGGAACGAAAAATGACGAAAGTTGATATTATTTCTGGTTTCCTGGGAGCAGGAAAGACAACATTCATCAAGAAACTGATCGAGGATGTATTTCCGGGAGAAAGACTGGTCCTGATCGAGAACGAATTTGGGGAGATCGGTATTGATGGCGGATTCTTAAAAGATGCCGGCGTTGAGATCACAGAGATGAACTCAGGATGTATCTGCTGTACACTGGTGGGGGATTTTAGCAAAGCACTTCAGAAAGTACTTGTAGATTATACACCGGATCGTGTCATCATCGAACCTTCAGGAGTTGGAAAGCTTTCTGATGTTGTAAAAGCAATCGAGGGTGTCAAAGATGAGGCAGATATTGAGATTGACGGAAGAATCACAGTTGTTGACGGTAAGAAAGCAAAGATCTATCTCAAGAACTTCGGAGAATTCTTCAATAACCAGGTAGAGCATGCATCTACGATCGTTATCAGCCGTACCCAGATGATGACAGATGAAAAGGTAGAAGAGTGCGTGCATATGCTGCGTGAGAAAAATGCAGAGGCAACCATTATTTCCACACCTTGGGAAGAACTTGGAAAAGATGCCGTTTTGCATGCTCTGCAGCATGGCGCTGAGATCGAAGGTATCCTGGAAGAACATGCACATGAGCATGACGACCACGAACATCACCATCATCATGATGACGAATGTGGCTGCGGTCATGATCACGACCATCATCACGATCACGAAGAGCATGAGCATCATCATGAACATGATGAGAACTGCACCTGCGGATGCCACGATCATGACCATGAACACCATCATGATCACGACCATGAAGAGCATGAGCATCATCATGAACATGATGAGAACTGCACCTGCGGATGCCATGACCATCACCACGGACACGAAGGACATCATCATGCAGATGAAGTATTTACAAGCTGGGGCAAAGAAACACCTAAGAAATATAATAAGGAAGAACTGGATACGATCTTACAGAAATTATCCAAAGATGACAGCTATGGTATGATCTTAAGATCCAAAGGTATTTTACAGACAGAAGATGGATCATGGGTTCAGTTTGATCTTGTTCCAGGAGAATATGAAATCCGTGAAGGAAGTGCAGACTACACAGGAAGAATCTGTGTGATCGGATCAAAATTAAAAGAAGATGAATTAGAAGGTTTATTCTTCTAAATAACAGGA